>OHXI01000236.1_pt1 | contig 28832 bp, 30 predicted proteins | sample 1579941 | NCBI WGS metagenome assembly OHXI01 (sample SAMEA3882553, study PRJEB24775) | human gut metagenome | biome: human-associated habitat; feature: intestine environment; material: feces | place: Netherlands | collected 2009/2010
CTCACGCAATTACTTGCGGGGGTTCTTGATAGCAGCCTGGGCGGGTGCCAAAATTGCAGAGCGTTCGGAACAGTGATCTGCCGTTTCTTTAACACGCTGTATCTCCAAAGAACGGCTTCACTGTACTAAGAGAAACTCCGTTACGCTTTGCTTTTTCCCGTTCATAAGTCACACGGGTAACTTCCTCAATAAAAGCTCGGACTTCCGGCGTTGCTGTTGACCATGTGACATTAAAGCGTCTGCAAATTTGATAAAATGTGCGATAAAATGTCTCTCGCTCTGTATCACGCTGAAAATATTCTTTTGCACTCATCAAACACACCTCATTTCAAGTAAGTTACAAAGATGTTCATTGCCGCCTCACCAGAAAGTTCATAACGCGGTGCACTGCCAAAACTCGGCAATGGACAAGCTCCATAGTCCCGGACATAATGCTCTGCCAGCTCCGGAACCTTTGCCTCGAACGTGACCGTCCCGCCGCATTCATGGTCAATCGACAGCTTGATTCCGTACGCAATCAACACCCGGCCAATGCCCTGATACTTTTTAGAATGCCCGACAATTGTCGGATTGCTTTCCGGCTGGCTCTCAATGTAGGTAATATGAACCATCACGTCATTTTCCAATATTTCGTATGCAGCCAGCGCAACCAATTCGCCATTACTCGTCTTTAAGGCATACTTTTCAAAGGCATCATCCTGAATATAATCTGACAACCAGCTTGTTTGCCAGACGGGTTCTTTTTCAGTCTGTACCGCATCAGACTTTTTCATGCGCACGATTTTCACACTGATATTCTGACTGCCGTCTGTTTTTATAATAAATGGTACAAACTTTGCCATACAGACCTCTTCTCCTGAATAAAGCATTTTATAGTCTTATTATACTCAGTCGCTCTTAAATTTTCAACCAGTCACCGCCCCCCTCTTTTCAAATATTTTTGTGTAAATATGTAAAATAAATATTGACAAATTTGGAAAGTCGACGTATACTTGCATTAAAGGAGGCGATAGCCATGTATGACATGAATGATTTATTTAATTCCCGTGATGTGGTAGGATGCAAGCTAAACCAAATCATTGGCAGTCACAAATATACCAAAAGCAATGTATGCACTGGTGCAGGTATCTCTCGCCCAACACTTGATAAGCTCTTAAATGGCGAAGTAACCAACAAAACCAATTTTGAAAAGCACATTTCAAAGCTGCTTGCATTTCTTTCCCTCACGCCCAGTGAACTGATGGGTGGCATCGCCAACCCTTTCACTGACTCTAAAACGTTGCGTGATGCACTCCGCCTCGATCTTCAACAATTGAGCCAACGATGTGGACTTTCCATTGATGAACTGCAAAAAATTGAAGCTGGCGAAGATGTCCCCCTCGCAGAACTGCGAGATGTCGCCTATTGCCTTGGAACCGGTGTAACTGGTGTACTGGGCGACGGTTATTTTCAAACTCCGGTAAGCAGCATGGATTACTTTGTCAAAAACGATCCAACAACAATCCAGTCTCCCGGTGGATTTTGGGGACACTTAGGCATCTTAGTCCAAGGTCAGCCAAAATATTTGTGGTTTCCGATAACGTCCTATACCCGGCAGCTAGTTTATAAAAATAGCACTGAAAAATATATGGCCATTCCTTGTATGGACAACTCTCTTTTGCTGATCAACTGCGATAAAATTGAAGAGCTGGTGCTTCTTGATGAGGCCTGCGACTCTCCTGTTGACATGGATTGGGACAGCACTGTAAGTGAGGGCGAAATTCCGGCGGTTGTGTATGAAGCGTTTGATGATTATATGACATACAAAGACGTTGGAGGCACTCCTTCCCACTACGATCTTTCCGCATTACTGGTAGGGGCCATCGATCACATTATTGATATTTGTAAAATCGATTCTGAAGCGTTCGCTTCTAAACTGAACACCGCCACTATTATATTCTCGAATGGTCGAATTCAGCACCTCTCTTTGTCTTACGATGTCTCGGACTCTTTAGCCACTGCTGTGCAGCAAATTTATGAAATGGGCGAATTACTTGATAATAGCATTGTAACGATTGAGGCCTGCGATGAAGTCGAGGCTCTGATCAACTTCAAGAACATATCAATGATTCAACTTCCACTTGCAAAAATTGAGTGCGGCATTAAGAGATCCCTGTCCGAGACGGATGATGCGTAACTGGGAATCAATTCATTGATAATCCACGATATAAAAACCGCCCCGGCTTCCTGTTACGGAAACCGGGGCGGTTCGTTTGCTTTACTTGTGCTTTTTCAAGCGCTCACGCAATTACTTGCGGGGGTTCTTGATAGCAGCCTGGGCGGGTGCCAAAATTACAGGGCGTTCCTCGCTTCATTCGTTCTATGCGATTACCCTCAATCTCATAGCCTTTTTTCAAATCCGCCATGGATCAGAGGACCTACAAAGAATGTGACGAAGGCATTGGGATCCTGCTCGTGAATAATTTCCTGCAGCTCCCCGATTTCATACTTGTTCACGGCACAGAAAAGGATCTTCTTAGGGTGGTTGGTGTACGCACCGTATCCGTTCCAGAAGGTGACGCCGCGTCCCATCTTCTGCAGGATTTCAGTCTGCACAGTGGAAACATCCGTAAATATCAGGGCCGCCACATTGATGTTCTGGTCGTGAAACCTATCTGCCACCGTATACAGGATTGCCACAAAGATGATGGAGTACATCGTAGTTTCCAAATCAAAAAGGAATAGGCAGACCGAAAAGAGAACCGCATTGACATAAATAGAAAGCCGTCCGCTTTTAAAATCTGGGTATTTCTTTACCAGACACATGCATGCAATGTCCATGCCGCCGCAGCACCCACTGCCCCGCAGCGCATAACCGACACCTACACCACAGAGAATAGCGCCGAAGATGCTGTTTAGCAGCACATCCTCCACAAGGGGTGCTTTGAGCGGCGGAAGTACTGAGAGAAGCAACGTCTGCACTGCTACCGAGAGCATGGTTTTGATGCAGAATCTGCGGCTCATAACCCGGTATCCTATCAGGAACAGCGGTACATTGATGAGGAAATTGATCATACCAACAAGGTTTGCATCACTGCAGATTGCAATGAACCTACGCAGAAAAATCTCTATAATCTGAGCCAGGCCTATCACACCGCCAAAGTTGATACCATTGGGGGTGACAAACAGGTAGATACCCAAAGTCAGTAGTGTGGAGCCAAATATCAGATCAAAATACTGCTTATATGCTTTATTCATAGCACTCTTCCCGAATCTTCTGTGCATACCAACCAAAAGAATCTTTTTTGTAGCGGGCGAGGTCTCCGGTGCCGTCGTTATGTTTATTTACATAGACCAGTCCGTACCGCTTATCCATTTCACCGCCGCCCGCGCTGACCAGATCGATGATGCCCCAGACCAGATATCCCATGCAGGGAATGCCGTCCTCCAGAACGGCTTTTTTCATCTGGGTAATATGAGCATCGAGATACTCCACCCGGTAGGGGTCATGGACGGAACCGTCCACTTCCAGAGTATCCTCCACGCCCAAACCGTTTTCCACAATGAACAGCGGCTTGTGATAGCGATCATACAGATCATTCATGGTCACGCGCAGGCCGACCGGGTCGATCTGACGTCCCCATTTCGTGATCTGCAGATACGGGTTGCGCAGGGTAGTAATGGCGTTGCCATCCGCCACATTTTTCAGATGCTCCGGATCCGTGGAGATCAGCCTGGAGGAATAGTAACTGAATCCCAGAAAATCGCAGGTGTTCTGAGCCAGAAGTTCGTCATCACCCGGCTGTTCGTCCAGCGTGATGCCCAATTTTGCAAAGTAATTCCGGGCGAATCCGGAGTAACAGCCGTTCAATTGGACATCCGGAAAAATGTAATTTTTGTTGTTACTGATACGTGCTTCCATCACATCATTGGGGTTACAGGAATAGGGATAAAAGCTTCCGGCCGCCATCATGCATCCAATTCGGAAATTCGGGTTGATTTTTTTACCGATCCGCACCGCGCAGGCACTTGCCACCAGCTGGTTATGCGCGGCATTGTACACGATCTGGTTGAACTCCGGGTCGTCCTTGTCCACCAGCAGGCCACCGCCCAGATAAGGGATGTGGGTGATCATGTTGATCTCATTGAAGGTCATCCAGTATTTTACCAGATTCCGGTAGCGGTCAAACACGGTGGCAGCATATTTTTCATACAGTGCAATCAGCCTGCGGTCTGCCCAGGCACCATATTTCCGGATCAGGGCTTCCGGCACATCAAAGTGGCACAGGGTGACCACCGGCTCTATCCTGTACCTACGACACTCCGTAAACAGCTCCTCGTAAAAACGCAGGCCATCTTCGTTCGGGGCGTTCTCTTCCCCGGTCGGATAGATCCGCGTCCATGAAATGGACAAACGCATCGCCTTGATCCCGCTCTCTGCAAGAAGGCGGATATCCTCTTTGTATCGATGATAAAAATCAATTGCTTCCCGACTAGGATAATAATCGTACCGCGTTTCCAGAATGTTTCCCGGATGCAGCATGGCATTCCATCTGCCGTGGGCTGCATCCGGCAGAAAGTCAGCAGACGCAGGCAGCCTGCCGTCTTCCTGCCAGGCACCCTCGCACTGGTTAGCCGCAAGTGCTCCACCCCACAAAAAATCGGACTTAAGTTTCATAATACCTCCAACGCCCCGGGACGCATACGCTCCCCGGGGCGAACAAAATTTTGATATCAGTGTTTCTTCAAGATTTCCTCGTCAAAGCCAAAGAGAATCGTAAGTACACAGGATGCTACGATCGTCACGATGATTGCAATAACCATAGCCACGATGGTATCCTCAAAGATCGGCAGGGCAAACAGGGAGGAAGAGCCATACTCGTAGTTATGGGCACCCAGCAGAGCGGCCACGACACCACCGATGGCGCCGCCGAGGGAAACAGCCCACATAGGTTTCTTCAGCGGCAGGTTAAAACCGTAAATGGCCGGCTCGGTCACACTAGCAAAGATGCAGCCCACTGCAACGGATAGTGCTTCGGATTTGATTGCCTTGTCCTTTGCCTTGATGGCGATACCCAGAGAAGCGCCGCCTTCTGCCATGTTGGACAGCAGCATACCGGGGCGGAACAGGGGATCAAAACCAGTTTCCGACAGCAGCTGGATCATGGGAGCTCCCAAAGTCATGTGCATACCGGTCATGACCATGTAGGGGAACAGAGCCGTAAACAGAGCAACCGTGATGGGGCCTGCAATGTTATACAACCACAGGATCGCGGCGGTGACATAGGTACCTGCCAGCTGACCCAGAGGCGCCAGTGCAAGGATCGAGACGGCATAGGTGGCAGCCATTGTCAACGTACCGACAAAGATAGGCTTGAACACGCCGGGGATCACTTTGTTCAGGAATTTTTCCACATAATACGCAACGATTGCCAGCAGCAGCGCAGGAAGCAGCGAACTGCCGTATCCTTTCAGGGCAACATTGATACCAAACATGGTGACTGGATCGCCAGCACTTACAATAGCCGTCCATTCAGGAGCGACCAGTGCACCGGCCACGACCATGGAATACGTGGGGGTCGCACCCAGTTTCTTGGCCGCTCCATAAGCGACCAGAATGGGCATGAAATAAAATACCGCATTGCCCACGATGCTCAGCAGCGTATAAGTAGAACTGTTCGCAAAGGGAGCATAAACCTTGGAGATCAGCAGCAGGAACACCTTGATCATACCGCCGCCGATCAGTGCCGGAACCATAGGCTGTACGGCAGCGGATATGTAACCAATCACTGCCTGCCCAACCGAAATCTTTTCGCCCTTCAGGTCACCGTCCAGTTTTTCGTCCACAGCGCCGCCATCGCTGTAGCCCAGCTTCAGCACCTCTTCATAAACCTTCAGCAGATCCTTGCCGATGATGACCTGCAGCTGACCGCCCTGATAGGTGACGCCCAACACGCCGTCCAGATCATTGATAGCTTTCTGGTCTACCTTCTTGACGTCCTTGACCGTCATGCGCAGACGGGTCATGCAGTGAAATACGGAAGTAACATTTTCCTTTGCTCCAGCCAACGTCATGATATTCTGCGCCAGCTGTTTGAAATTTTTTGCCATTGTAACATCCTCCAAAAAATCTTCCTGGATGGTAACGGACAGAATGTTCCGGTTCAGTTCCGTACCGGAAACCCCATCCAAACGGTTCAGTTCTTCTAGATCTGCCATACCGCTGTCTTTCACAGTGACATACAGGTGCTCTCCGTCAAAACGTTTTCGTGCAACATTGCCTTCACCACCGATGTGATGTATGATAGTTTGAAAGAATGCATCCTGTTTCATGGCTGATCCTCCTGATTTTTTATCTGAAAAACGATGCGGGCCCTGCACCGCTGTTCATTCAATATGTAATAAAAGATCCGGGCACAAAGCGCCTTCAAACCACCTGAAAACGCAAGCGTTTTCAGGTCGGATGCGCTCTGTCCCCGGATCACGTCCCGCAAATGGCGAGTGCCGCTCCAAGCAACGGAAGCTGTTTATGTATTTTTCTGGCAGACGCGGTTGATATGCAACATCAAATAGAGAAGCTCCTCATCATTACAGCACCAATTCTCCTGCTTTTGCAAGAAAGCCGCAATCTTTTTAGCACAGATATATGTTTTAGGGTAATCATTGGCCAGCATCTTTACCATGCTGCCACTCCCCGTTTCGCTCTGAGTACCGCTCATCAGCCGTTGGATGAGATAGCGGATATGCATCGTGAACCGGTAGTAACTGTAGCTGTCCTTATCCAGTTTCAGGTTCATTTCCCGCTCCACAATGGACTCCACGCCTTCCTGAATCTCCAACGCCTTTACGAGGGAATGGATCTCGCTGTTTTCGATTTCAGCATTGATCAAATGCATTGCAATGCTGACCGCTTCGGAATCCGGAAGTGAGACCCCCGTGTATTCCTTCAGGATATCCAATGCTTTTACGCCCAGATCAAACTCATTGGGATACAGATGACGGATATCATAGGCAATGGGGATCGTCAGGTTCAACCCGCTGCGAAAACGCTCCACCGCAAAGTTCAGGTGGTCGGCCAGTGTCAGCGGCAGGTTGGAGTTAAGGGTCGTATTCAGTACGACCTGCGCATCTTCTGTAATGTCGGCACTCGCCAGAAGAATCTCCTGCGGAAGAGTACTGATCATCTCAAAATAACGCGGGTCGATATCGTAAAACGTGCGGTCTATCCGCGACATATCCGTCAGTTCGTATGGAACCGCCGGAAACCCGATGCCCTTACCAATCACGATCAGTTCCTTTCCGCGGGAGTCCTGAGCAACAGCGGCACTGTTATTGATTTTCCGAACAATTCGCATAGCACCCACCCTCTCCGTTTCGGATAAAGAAAAAGCCTCGGACTGCAGTCATAATTATACCTGCAGGTATAGACACTCTACCGAGCACTATCCTTTGTTAACAAGTACAACTGACGCTTCCGAGGAATCACGTGTTGTAATAAGATGTTAACATAAAATTCATAGAGATTCCATTCGCCTTTTTTACAATTTTATCGATCATTTTTTGTGCATAAATACTTCTTCTTTTAACTTTAAACCATTCATAAATCCACCACCTTATTCGACCGATGTACGCTTTCTTTTCTATTATTGGAACCTCTTTCCGCTTACAAAACAAGATGCAAAAAAGCTCTTGGCCTCCATTACAGAAGCCAAGAGCTTTTTTTCTTCTTTGTCCTATCAGATTTTATTTCCGGGGAGACTTAATCGCAGCCTGGGCGGGTGCCAAAATTACAGAGCGTTGGGAATAACGACACATCGCGGTTTTCAATTTTTCAGTTGATTCCAAGCTCTTTCATCAACTCCGCACGGCTCTTTTCATCTTCGGAAGCCCTCTTTACATCGTCAATGCGATTCTGGTCAAGGAGCTTCTTTACCAGTAAAGCCATTTTGTTTTCTCCGCGGCTCTCGCCTTTCACGATGCCTTTTTCAATGCCTCTGTTTTCCACTTTATCAAGCACATCACACATATTGCGTGGGCCTCCTTTCCTGTCATCGGTACTGGTATTGTATGCGTCTTCAAATCGGTGGTCATTCGTCATGATGCTTAACAACTGAAGCGTTTCCTGCACATGAGTCAAATCCTGTGAGCTTGGCACATAGTCGCCATTCTCTCTTTTCTGTACAAAGTAGTCTGCAACGACCTTGAAATCGCTTTGGAACAATTCTACCTGCTCACGAGTCAGATACGCAATCTGGAACAGGTTGATTTTATAATCGTTGACGTATGGCTCAAACTCTTTTGGGACATTCAATCGTTCTTTCAGAGAAAGCGGCCCACTCCACGGTTTTTCATGTCCAAAATAGAGAACCAGCGTCACGACTGGGTAGCGACTCCCTGTATCATTATCTCCCAGAAGCTACGCCCGATACTCTGCACCATCATAACCTATCACTCGGAGCGGCATGTCCGGGTCAGAAGCTGTTTGGTTCTCAAATCCGATACACGCCACCCGGATATTACCATTCTTCCATCGTTTGGCAACATCACGTTCAATTTCATGGAGTCTGCCATCTGCTTTATAATAGGTGCGCGGAGCCTGATCTTCCAATTCGTCTGCACCTAAAACTTGCCTTCCGTTGAATAGCAGTACATTTACAATATCGGAGAATACATCATTGTAGGATTCCAGAATCTTTTCAGATGCGTCTTTTTCTGCCACAGACTCACCGCCTTTCTTTTTTCTTATATTACCACATCACACAGACTGAATCAATCACGCCCATGTGAACTTTTCACTCTACCACTTGCTAAATCCAGAAATCCACAGCTCCACACCATATCATCCTTCCGCCATCTTATTTAACTCCGAGTTCTTGAACATCCGAATCACATTTTAGATGAGGCAGTTTGACACTCAATTCGTCCACAGTCATTGTGCTTCCCTTCCTCGACTGTCAAAACCCATTAGTAGTGTTAGTAGCATTTGTTTCTTTAGCCTGAGACGAACTTCTTCCTTCTGCGTAGCAGGAATCATTCTTGTATTCTAAGGCGAATAAGAAATATTACGAACCCGATATTGATTATCCCTCGGAAAGTGCTATAACGGTTTATACATTATGCTCATTTTTGCAGAGAGAGGACGAAAAAGTATGTCTAAGTTGCACGTGTGCATTGATGAAACATGGCTATTCAAGGTTGTTGAAGGTAATGTATTTGATCGTTTTCTATCAAATCCACACTACTTTCGCTTATTGTACCCTCATTGTGCCCTCAAAACAAGACGCAAAAATCCAACCAGCTCATCGTTGAAAAAGCCTACCGACAAAAATCCCTCCACTTTCTTCTGGCTGAAAGCGGAGGGACTGCTTATCACTGAGCAGATTCAATTGTAATCACAGGGTTATCATTTGCGCACAGATACGGCAAAAGTTTTGTCATATCCTTTCCGGGGATTTTGATGTCTCCGTACCAGCCTAACACTTAGCACAAAATCACTTCTTCATTCAATGCTTGAGCCAGTATTCATAGACCCCAACATATTCCCGATAGGCCCCTGTTTTGTCCGGCGTACAAAACAACCGCCATGCCTGCTGAAGAAATGGCTTTGACCATTCACTTATAGGCTTTCTGGCTTTCAGAAATTTTACCAGCTGACTGTAAGCGGTTTCACGATTTTGCGGTAAAAAGGAATGACCTGAGGACAGTGCAAAACTTTTCCTCAGGTCTTTTCAATAAGATAATATATAAATGAAATTCTACAAAATACGCTTCGGCCTGTGCCGGGTGTGTCGGTTGTGTCGATCTTCCGTAAACCTCAATCGTGCAAATCCTGCTTTTCAGGCCATATAACAGGCAAAATATGCCATATAGTAAAAGGATTTCCGAATCTTTTGACACATTCGGCACATTCAACACATGACCTTATGGACAGATTTTTGAGCGGATTCCTACTACTACGGTGAGATTATTCCAATCCCTTCTATGGATTTTCTGGTTCCGCGAAGCCTTGAACGCTTTGGCATCTTCAAATGGAATCACGAAGCGAGCCAGCTCCATAAAGCCGTCCATCGTACAAGATGTCATATTGATGCCTTTTACCTCGGACAGTTGGAAATCCAGTACCCACCGAAATTCCTCATTGCTTACAGGCGTGATCTGTGCTACACAGCTGTTAATAAGTTCCCTGCTGACATCCGTTTTGGCCGCTTTCTGCCACTCGTCCAGCTTCTGGGAAATCAGCTTCATATCAATACTCCCACTGCGTTCATCCTCCTGTTCGATGTTCTCATACTGGGATTGTAACTCGGCGATCTGCTCGTCCAGTCCCTTGCGGCGTTCCATCAGCTCCTGCTTCGTGATAACTCCGTCAGCACACAGGTCAATATACCTGTCCAGCCGTTCTTTCTGTTTGGCGATGCTGTTTTCCAGCATTGCCTTTCTGGAAATACGCACAGTCTTTTCCTCTGCCATGCAGCGGTTCAGAATCCGGTATACCTCTTTGACGGTCTTGCCTTTATCAAACGTCAGATTCTGGAATACCTTAGATGCCATTAGATCCAGCTTCCATTCACTGATGGCTTTGATTTGGCAGCTGATCCCCAAATCCAGACCATGTTCCTGTAAGTAGCTGATGCTTGGCCTGCGTGTACGGCGGTAGCACTGAAACCCGTGAACAACTGCCCCGTCACGGTTTACTCTCCATTTGAACTGGATAAAGCCCGCTCCACAGCTACACCGCAGCTTTGCTGTCCAGACAGATTTTGGCGTATTCCGCATATATTTGTGCTTTTTGCCGTTCTCATCGATGACCCGTGCAGACCGTGCCAGCAGAATCTGTTGGCATCTGTCCCACATCTCTTCTGATACCAACGGCTCAAAATCCCCTTTCACATAGACGTAGCTGCTCTCGTCCAGATTTTTCACACGTTTCTGCGTCAGATAGCCGTCACTGTGGGATTTGTTATAGCAGATGCAGCCTTTGTAGGTTGCATTGTGCAAAACACGGCTCACTTTGGAAGCGTCCCATGATACATGACCGCCTGCATCCAGTCGTCCCAACCGATATAACTCGTTTACGATTTTAGTAAGCCCTTTTTCGCCATCCGAATACATCTGGAAAATCAGCCTCACAGTTTCGGCCTGATCCGGGTCCGGAATGTAGGTTCCGTTCTCCCTGCGGTATCCCAAAATGTTTCCGCTGCCATACAAAACGTGTTTTTCCCGGCTGATTTTCTGCCCAGCCTTTACTCGCTCTGAAATCTTCCGGCTTTCATCCTGCGCCATAGAGGACATGATCGTCAGACGGAGTTCTCCATCGTTGGTTGCCGTATTGATGCCGTCATTGATGAAAAACACATTGACCCCCATTGCCTTCAGTTCACGGGTATAGGACAGAGCATCCACCGTACTGTATCCACGAAATATCCTCTGGCCCAGAAATGCCGATTGCCATACTTGTACTTCAAATTCGCATGTCTGTCGAAAATCATCAGGCTACTTTTTCCTTTAAGATAGCCCATGACGTAAGAAATGCTATACTTTGGAGAAAAACTTATCAACATATGGATGTGGTCAGGACATGCTTCCGCCTCGATAATTTCAATTTCTTTCTGTTCACACAGTTGGCGGAGTATCTGACCGATATCTTTTTTAATCTGGTCGTAAATTACCATTCTCCGGTATTTTGGTGCAAACACCACATGGTATTGACATCTCCATGCTGTATGGCTTAAACGATCTACGTCTTTGTTATCTTTCATTTCAAAGATAAACCTCCCTGTTCCTAGAATGTGGTTGGCAAACCCACACTCTATTCTACCGGGAGGTTTCTTTTTGTCTAGGGCTAAAGCTTTTTTTACTCCACCAGCATAGCTGGTGGTTGTCGCTCGCTCAAGCTATCCAATGCAAATGGGCCGCTGCACGATGCAGCGGCCCTTTTAGCGTAAAGGAGGAATCTGCTAAGATGAAAGAAAGCTCTTACTCAAGGTTTTTGCCGTTGGTTGCAATGACGTTCTTATACCAGTAGAAGGAATCCTTGCGGTAGCGCTTACATTCCTTCACGTCGTCATCGGTGCGATCCACATACACAAAACCATAGCGTTTGGCGATGCCGTTGCTCGTGGAGAGCAGGTCGAAGGCAGACCAGGGATTGTAGCCCAGCAGCTTCACGCCGTTTGCAATGGCAGCCTTCATGGCCTTGATGTGCTCACGGATGTACTCAATGCGGTAAGGATCATGGATAGAACCGTCTTTTTCCAGCTTATCATAAGCACCAAAGCCGTTTTCGCAGATCATTACCGGGATGTGGTAGCGATCGTTGATGTCCTCCAGCACATACTCCAGGCCGACCGGGTCGATGGGCATGGAGAAGTCCGTATCACCAATGAACTCGTTCTTGCAGCCTTCAAACAGATCTGGCTGCACTTCGTACACCACATGGCCGCCCTTGCCGATCTTGTTGTTCTGCTTGGAGCGGCGTGCGGCGCCCGGGGTAGGTGCCTTGACGCAGGCGCTCTGATAATAGTTGATGCCCAGGAAGTCAAAGCACTCGGAGCCTTTTTTGATCAGTTCCATATCGCCGGGCTGGATATCGAACATCAGCCCCTGGCGCTTGAGATATGCCAGAACCGATTCGGTGTACTCGCCGCGGATGTAGGCATCCATGTAGAAATAGTTTTTGAAATTGGATGCATTTTTTGCAGCCAGGATATCCTTGGGGTCGCAGGTGTGGGGGTAATAGGGTGCCATATCCAGTGCCGCACCGCACTGGCCGCCGGGCACGATCTCGTGAACCGCGATGGCCGCTCTTGCGTGAGCAAGATTCATGTAGTGGTTTGCCTGGTAGCGGAACTTCGGATCAAATTTCTGCTCGTTGGTCAGCTTATTCTTGCGGTCGATATAGTTGACCACGATGCTCTGCTCGTTGATGGTGAGCCAGTACTTGACCTCGTCCTTGTACTCGTTGAGGATGAAGCGGGCATAATACTCAAAGTCATCCACGATCTGGCGGCTGCCCCAGCCGCCGTACTTGTTCACCAGTGCCATCGGCAGGTCGTAGTGCCACATGGTGACCACCGGCTCGATGTTATGGGCGTGCAGCTCGTGCAGAAGGTTGTGGTAGAATTCCACGCCTTCCGGGTTGGGTTCGCCCACACCATCGGGCAGGACGCGTGCCCAGTTGATGGAGAAGCGATAGGAGCTGAACCCCATTTCTGCCATCAGGGCAACGTCCTCTTTGTAGTGATGGTAATGGTCGCTGGCAACGCTGGCATCCGCATAGCCGTATTCATCGTGGATCTCACGGTTGATCACGTCCTGCTGGTTATCCTTTTTGCCATAACCCTCAGCGGCACCCTCGCACTGGTAGGCGCTGGTTGCGGCTCCCCACAGGAACCCTTCCGGGAAACTAGTTACGATTTCCATTGATCTTATCCTCCAGGTTACGGTTCATCTGTATCATCAGGCGGATCATGCTTACCTCCGAAATGATGGTCATAACGGTGTCCTGTGCATGCATAAACAGCAGCGACAGCTCCGTGGGGTTGCCCCGGCACTCGTCCTGGATCACATCGGTCTGCGCATTGTGCGCCTTTTTGATTGCTTCGTCGGCTTCCTTCAGCTTTGCATCGGCTGCAGCGCGGTCTCCTCGCAGCTCGGCCTGCATCGCATCGGCAGCACAAGTCCTTGCGTCGCCGGCATTGATGATAATGCCCATTGCGACCTCTACCATTTTATCGCTCATATGTGGTATTTTCCCTCTTAATTTTATCGAATTTTCGGTTTATGCCTTTGCCAGAGCCTCGGCGGCCTCCTTCTCGACTTCCTGCTTTTCGTAGGTCTTGAAGAATGGATACCAGATCAGCAGATCCACTGCCAGGCACACAGCCCACCAGATTACGCCACGCATATCGCCGGTGAACATCACGGTGGAGAACGGTGCAGGAATGGTTGCGACCATTGCCAGCTCAATGGTGGGAATGGCCAGCAGGCCGGTGCGCATCACGATCCACACGATGGTGGCGTTCACAGTGGTGCAGATCCACATGGGCATCATGAGGATGGGGTTAAAGACGATCGGGGTGCCGAACAGGATGGGCTCGTTGATGTTGAAGATCGCGGGAGCAATGCAGACACGGCCCAGCGTCTTCAGGCGCTTGCTCTTGGAGAACAGGCACCAGATGTTCAGTGCCAAGGTGCAGCCCATGCCGCCTAGGCAGATCAGTGCGATACCGTTGCAGACTTCGGAAGTGGTCAGGTACATTGCGGTGCCGCCGGCTGCCACAGCAGCCACATTAGCAGCCTGTGCGGGGATGAAGATGGCGTTGCGGGGGCCAGACCAGGTCCAGCCAGAGATGCCCAGAGAATAGAAGAAGCAGCAGAACAGGTTGAGCAGGATGAAGCCCGGATAGGTCTGTGCAATGGCATTGATGGGTGCAAACAGCTTGAGCACGATGGGATACAGATCCACATCCAGATCGATGATCACGATCTTGAGCAGCAGGATGGACAGGAAGATGGGGATGATGTTCTTGATCCACTCCTGCACAAACTCAGGGATGGTGTTGTTGTTCTTGAACAGGTTCAGCTTTGCGATCAGGTGGAAGATGATGGACACATACAGGCCGATGCAGATCGCAACCACGATACCGGTGGGGCCGAAGCGGTTCCAGGTAACGGAGTAGACGCCGTCCACGGTGGTGCCCTTCATCGCCAGGATGTAGGCGCAGATGCCGGTCAGGCCGCCGACCACCTGATAATTACGATGTTTCAGAGAGCCCATTTCCTGGTAGACCATCATAAACGCCACCAGCAGCGAAAGCATGCTGAACGTATAGTTGGAAACCGCGCTCAGGTTGGGCAGGATGTTGGGGAAGTAGGGCTGCACGACATTGTAGAAGAAGATCAGGCAGCCGGTAAGGATGAAGGGCAAGCACTTGACGATGCCTGCGGAGAAGCCGTGCACCCAGGGCCGCTCGGTAAATTTCTGCACCGCTGGGGTCACTTTATACTGCAGCCAATCCATGAATTTCTGCATGGGTTTTTTACTCATAACATCTTCCTCCTGTCAGCTCTTATTCAGAACATCCAACGCAAAATCGATCAGGCCGTTGCCATCCAGCGAGCCATAGACAGACTGCGGAATGACTTCCACCGGGATGCCGTACTGGCCTGCGAGTTCGTCAAACTCATCCTTGTGGGAAGCGAAGTGCGGGCCGATGAGCAGCAGATCGTAATCCTCGATCACATCTTCTACCAGGCTCTGGCTCTTGGCAGCCACCTTGGTGCCGGGGGCCTTTGTGTTGGCCGCCTTTTGTGCCGCCTGTGCCAGGAAGCCAGAACTCATACCTGCGCCGCAGCAAAGTAAGATCTTGTACGCTTTCATGATAATTTCTCCTTTCATGAGGTGTTTTGAGAAGCAGGGCCGCTGCGCCGCGGCCCTTTTCTTGGCTCTATTATCGCCCGGCAGGATCCGGAAAAAAAGTCTGCGTTTTTTCCGTTATTTTGGAAATTCCAGGTCTTTTTTTTGCGAAAAGGGTATTATATAATAGAATAAAATATTAAGGATTTCTGAACCGAGAGATTCCCGATCACAAAAAAGAGGTCTGCAGTCCCATGCTTTCAACAAAAGATGTCATCCAGTATCTGAACCAGCACGGCAATGTGCAGGCCATAGAGGATATGGCCGCCTTTTTTTCCGTCACACCGCGCACCATCCGCAACCATCTGCGTTCGGTTCAGGACGCATATCCCGCCTGCCTGCAGGTCGGCCGCGGCCAGGTGAAACTTTTGAAGCAGATTTTCGAAGAAAGCTCTCCTTCTGCGCAGGTGCCGTCCTCCCAGCAGGAACGTTCCCGCTATATCCTCCGCGCCCTGCTTTCCCGAAGCGAGCCGATGGATCTGGACGAGCTGGCCGCTTCGCTGTTCATCTCGGAGGTAACGCTGCAGAACGAGGTCAAGCTCATCCGGCATGAGATCGCAGAATATCATCTTTCGCTGCGCACCAAAAACAACACCCTGTTTATTTCCGGAAGTGAAAAAGACAAAAAGCGTCTCATGATCCACCTGATCTACAACGAAGCGCAGCACACGCTTGTGAGCATGGAGACGCTCCATGCCATCTTCCCCCGCTACGATATCCAGAAGATCCGCAGCGATATCCTTGCCTGCCTGAACAGCCAGCACTTTTTTATCGACGAATACTCTCTGACCAATCTCCTGCTGCACATGCTCATCACGATGGATCAGCTTGGCACCGCCCCCAATGCCCCGCGGTACGAGGTCTCCACCGACCTCATTGAACTGAACCGGCATTTTGTGTCGATCATCGACAGCATCTGCACAGAACTTGAGCGGGAATACGGCATCGTTTTCACCCGCAGCAACAAGTACCAGTTCACCCTCCTGCTCATGACACGCGCCGTGCGCAACCAGGATGTATCGCTGCCAAGCCGTGCCACGCTTTCCATCCACCCCAGCACGATGCGCTTGGTAGACTCCATCGTTCAGGCTGTGAAGCAGGTGTATGACATCGACCTGACCGACATTGATTTCTTCATTCCGTTTGCACTGCACATTGATAATATGCTTGTGCGCATCCGCCAGAATGTGTCGGTCCACAACCCCCTGCTGCACAGCATCAAAGCAATGTCGCCCATTATCTACGACATTGCGGTCTATATCTCCAACCTGATCAACCACCAGGAGCATGTGCAGCTGTGTGAGGATGAGATCGCCTACATTGCGCTTCACATCGGTGCACGCATCCAGGACATCTATAACCGCCGCGGCAAGCTGTGTGCGGTATTGCTCTGCCCGCAATATTACTCCTACGACCATCGCCAGTTCGACCGGCTGCAGAGCTATTTTTCGGACGATCTGACCATCGAATCGGTCGTTACCGCCCCGCACGAACTGGCCGGGCTGAAGTGTGATATGATCCTCTCCACCCTTCCGCTCACCGCAGAGCCGCCTGTGGTGCTCATCTCCAATTTTATCAGCAGCAATGACCGCCAGGCCATCAGCGACGTGATCCACCGCCTGAAGGCAGCGCGTGAAAAAGAACGCCTGATCAGCCTGCTGCAAACGCTGATCGATGCCGACCTGTTCACCCCCGGTGCAGACTACGCCGACCGCGAAAGCGCCATCCGCACCATCGGCGGCCAGATGTGCGCCCGCGGCATCGTACCGCAAGAATTTATCGAAAGTACGCTGGAGCGGGAGCAGATCTCCCCCACCAATTTTGGCATGATCGCCATTCCGCACCCGTCTGATTGCCGCGCTGCCCGCTCGGCCATCGCCGTGTCCCTGCTGCGCAAACCGCTGAGCTGGGGCACCAGCAGCGTGCGCATCATTTTCATGATCTGCGTTTCCAAGAGCGATCTGTCGGATTTTTCCGACATCTTCTCCTACCTTCCCCGCGTATGCAGCGACTACAAAACATTGGAACAGCTGGCTTCCGCTTCCAGTTATCCGGATTTCATCCAGATCCTTGGCGGCCTGTGCGCCGAATGATCTTTCTGCCTGCCATTCTTTCCTTTCCCCCATATAAAAACGAGATGCAGCACCTTTTCTGTCTTGGAAGGTGCTACATCTCGTTTTTTGCATCCGGGCTGCCTGTAAAAAAGCTCTTGACAAATCCTTTCGTGTCATTATATCTTACCAAAGATAATTATCATAAGCAACTTTCAGAAAGGACTTTTTATGACGATCGAGCTTATCAAGCAGCTGATGGATACCTGCTATCTGGCAAAGCGTGCCCGGGACCTGCTGCCTCCCCTGCCCGATGGTGTGACGTCCTCTTACATTCAGTATCTGGATGTCATCCAGAGGCTGGAAGCAAAGGGCGTACGGGCCAGAGTCTCCGACCTGAGCGATGCGCTGAACCTGCCCCGCCCCGGTGTGACCCGCACCGTAAAGGAGATGGAGCGCAAGGGCTACCTGCAAAAGCAGGTTTCGGCCGAGGATGGCTAGGTGACCTATCTGCTGCTCACAGACGCAGGCAGGCTGCTCTCGAAAAAATACGACAGCGACTATTTCCAGAGCCTTGCCCCCTGTCTGGACGATATCCCGGAGGCAGACGCAGAGTGTACCATCCGGACCATTGAAAAATTCTATCAGGTCATGTGTGAAAGGAGAAACGTCCATGAAAAGTGATAAATCTGATTTTACGCAGGGCAGCATCCTGCAAAAGCTGGTGCTTTTTATGCTGCCCGTTCTGGGTGCACTGGTGCTGCAGGCCGCTTACGGCGCGGTAGACCTGCTTGTGGTTGGACACTTCGGCTCAACCTCTGGCCTTTCGGCCGTGTCCACCGGCAGCCAGGTGCTGAACCTTGTCACCTTCGTGGTAACACAGTTTGCAATGGGCATCACCGTGCTCACCGCCCGGTATCTGGGCGAAAAGCGGCCGCAGTACATCGGGCAGGTCATCGGTGGCTCTATTGTTGTATTCGCGCTGATCTCGGCTGTGCTGTTCGTTGTGCTGGTCGGGTTTGCGCGGCCCATTTCCGTCCTGATGCAGGCCCCGGAAGAAGCCCTCGGCCTGACTTCCGTCCGCATCTGCGGTGCCGGCATCTTTTTTATCGTGGCCTATAACCTGCTGGCCGCGATCTTCCGCGGCCTGGGCGACAGCTAGTCGCCCCTGCTGTTTGTGCTTGTAGCCTGCATCGTGAATGTTTTCGGCGATCTATTTCTGGTGGCCGGGCTGCATCTGGATGCCGCCGGTGCAGCCATTGCCACAGTGGCAACGCAGGCCGTCAGCGTGGTGTGCGCAGTGATCATGCTGCTGAAAAAGCACCTGCCGTTCAAACTTTGCAAGGCTGATTTCCGCCTGAATCCCCAGTGCCGCAAATTCCTCAGCATCGGTCTGCCGCTGGCTCTGCAGGAGTTTCTGACCCAGCTCTCTTTCCTTGCACTCTGCGCCTTCGTCAACCGTCTTGGGTTGGAAGCATCTTCCGGTTACGGTGTGGCCTGCAAGATCGTCAACTTTGCCATGCTGATCCCCAGCGCACTGATGCAGTCGATGGCAGCGTTTGTCTCGCAGAATATCGGTGCAGGCAGCAAAAAACGTGCCAGACAGTCCATGTTCACCGGCATTGGCATCGGCCTCGCCTTTGGCTGCGCCGTGTTCGCAAACGCTTTCGCCTATCTGAAAGGCTTCGCGCCAGAGACCATCGCCACTGCTGTGCTGTTCAGCATGGTGGGTTATTTCAACGGCAACAACAAGACTGTCTGGGTCATGGTGCAGGGTCTGGTGCAGACCTTGCTGGTACGCCTGCCCATGGCCTCATGAGCATCCAGCCCAATGCGAGCCTGACTATGATCGGTCTGGCCGCCCCTACGTCCACCGCCGTCGGAATCGTGCTGAACATCTGCTTCTACTTCTACTTTGAGCGCACTTCCAGATCCGATTCTTAATGCAACGGCAGCATTTCCGGTTTGCACATCGCAGCCCTGAACCTCCGTCCAGGATCATTTCCTAGCTCACAGCAGTCAAAACCACTGGCTGAGCCGGTGGCTTGAGTAAGCCCTAGAAGGGCATAATACTAGCAAAACCCCTTAAGGGGTCACGAATGGGTCTGCCAACGGCATTCCTTTCTCGTGGCAAACCCCTCAAGGGGTCTTTTATTTACGCCTTGGTTTCCTTGCTACCCGTAAACGGGTCCACGAATTCCTTAAGGCTCAGCTGATCGGCAATCTGGTCCTGTTGCAGCTGATTTCTGATATACTCTTGGATTTTCTTTTTGTTCTTCCCTACTGTATCCACGAAATATCCTCTGGCCCAGAAATGCCGATTGTCATACTTGTACTTCAAATTCGCATGTCTGTCGAAAATCATCAGGCTACTTTTTCCTTTAAGATAGCCCATGACGTAAGAAATGCTATACTTTGGAGAAAAACTTATCAACATATGGATGTGGTCAGGACATCCCTCTGCTGCGCCGAACACAAGGCGGTCAAACTGCTCCGGGAGCTGGAGGACATCGACCTCATCGAACGCAAACGCCGTGGTCTGGGCAGACCCAGCCTACAGCAAGAAGTTTTTGGAAGAACACCGGGAACAAATCACGCTACACAAGGCGGCAAAAGCCGCTTTTGACGAAGCGAGTTTGAAAAAGTTGCCAAAGGTAAAAGAACTGGATACCGAATACTCCGCACTGCTTTCTCAAAAGAAAGCTGCCTATCCGAAGTACCGCAAGGCACGGGATGAAATGCAGGAATTAAAAAAAACACACAGAAGAATGTAGAGTTGTTCTTCGCCGAGAAAAAAGACACCAAGGAAAAATCGCAGACCCGTTAAACAGAAAACACCGAGGATCTTTCCCATTTTGGGGAGAGAGTCCTCGGTGTTCTTTTTAAGAACTTGAGTGAAGAAAAACCACCAGCTAAGCTGGTGGTTGTGAATCGCTCAAGCACTCAACCAAAAACCTCCCCGGCAAAACCATTCAGTTTCACCGGGGAGGGTTTATCATACGTTTATCTTCCCATGTTTTGCACGATTAGTGCATCTTCATGCAACAATCTTACTTTCTTGGATTTTTGATAGCAGCCTGAGCAGCAGCCAGACGTGCGATGGGCACACGGAAGGGAGAGCAGCTGACGTAGTCCAGACCAACATTGTGGCAGAACTCCACGCTCGTGGGGTCGCCGCCGTGCTCGCCGCAGATGCCCAGACCCAGATCGGGGCGGGTCTCACGGCCGTCGTGAGCAGCCATCTTGACCAGCTTGCCGACGCCGATCTGATCCAGATGCTGGAACGGATCGCTCTCGTAGATCTTGTTCTCGTAGTATGCGCCCAGGAACTTGGCAGCGTCATCACGGCTGAAGCCGAAGGTCATCTGGGTCAGGTCGTTGGTGCCGAAGCTGAAGAACTCAGCTTCCTTGGCGATCTCGCCGGCAGTCAGAGCTGCACGGGGGATCTCGATCATGGTACCGACCTGATACTTCATGTCAACGCCAGCAGCAGCGATCAGCTCGTCAGCAACCTTGACGACAACGTCCTTGACGAACTTCAGCTCCTTGACCTCGCCGACCAGCGGGATCATGATGTGCGGGGTGATCACATGGCCGGTCTCAGCAGAGACGTTCAGGGCAGCCTTGATCACAGCGCGGGTCTGCATAGCAGCGATCTCGGGGTAGGTAACAGCCAGACGGCAGCCACGGTGACCCATCATGGGGTTGAACTCGTGCAGAGAAGCAACGACATTCTTCAGGTCATCGAAGGTCATGCCCATATCGGCAGCCAGCTCCTTGATGTCCTCGTCCTTGGTGGGCAGGAACTCGTGGAGAGGCGGATCCAGATAACGGATGGTCATCGGGCGCTCACCCATGATGCGGTACATCGCCTCGAAGTCGCTCTGCTGGAACGGCTCGACCTTGGCCAGAGCAGTCTCGCGCTCCTCCACAGTACGGGCGCAGATCATCTCGCGGACAGCCTTGATGCGGTCCTCTGCGAAGAACATATGCTCGGTACGGCACAGGCCGATGCCCTCAGCACCCAGATCCACTGCCTGCTGTGCGTCGCGCGGGTTATCCGCATTGGTCATGACCAGCAGCTGACGAGCAGCGTCTGCCCAGCCCATGAAGCGGTTGAAGTTCTTGTTGCCGGTAGCGGCCACGGTTGCGACCTGCTCGCCGTAGATGTTGCCGGTGGAGCCGTCGATGGAGATCCAGTCGCCCTCGACGAACTTGTGGCCGTTGATCTCGAAGGTCTTAGCCTCTTCGTCGATCTTCACCTCGTTGTCGTTGCCGCAGCCGGAGACACAGCAGGTGCCCATACCACGGGCAACAACGGCTGCGTGGCTGGTCATGCCGCCGCGGACGGTCAGGATGCCCTGAGACACCTGCATACCGACGATGTCCTCGGGAGAGGTCTCCAGACGGACCAGAACGACCTTCTTCATCTTGCCGGACTTGACCATCTCCTCTGCCTCTTCAGCAGTAAAGACGATCTGACCGCAGGCAGAACCGGGAGAAGCTGCCAGACCCTTGCCGACGACCTCTGCAGCCTTCAGGGCAGCAGCGTCGAACTGGGGATGCAGCAGGGTATCCAGCTGCTTGGGCTCCACGCGCAGGACAGCCTCCTGCTCAGTGATCATGCCCTCGTCCACCAGATCGCAGGCGATCTGCAGAGCAGCCTGTGCGGTACGCTTGCCGTTACGGGTCTGCAGCATATACAGGTGGCCGTCCTCAATGGTGAACTCCATATCCTGCATATCGCGGAAGTAGTTCTCCAGACGGGTTGCGATCTCAACGAACTGATCGTACACCTCAGGCATCTGATCCTTCAGGTGGCTGATGGGAGAAGGAGTGCGCACGCCGGCAACAACGTCCTCGCCCTGTGCATTGATCAGGTACTCGCCCATCAGCTTCTTAGCGCCGGTGGCGGGGTCACGGGTGAATGCAACGCCGGTGCCGGAACGGTCGCCGGAGTTACCAAAGGCCATCTGCTGCACGTTGACAGCGGTGCCCCACTCGTAGGGAATCTCGTTCATCTTACGGTAGACGTTTGCACGGGGGTTATCCCAGCTGCGGAACACGGCCTTGACAGCCTCGATCAGCTGATCGCGGGGATCCTGCGGGAAGGGACGGCCTTCGTTCTCCTCGTAGATCTTCTTGAAGGTGCCGACCAGTTCCTTCAGGTCGTCAGCAGTCAGGTCAACGTCGTTCTTGACGCCCTTGGCTTCCTTCATCTTATCGATCTCGACCTCGAACAGGCTCTTCGGGACCATCATGACGACGTCGGCGAACATCTGCACGAAGCGGCGGTAGCAGTCGTATGCGAAACGGGCGTTGTTGGTCTTCTTGGCCAGACCCTCGACTGCCTCGTCGTTCAGGCCGAGGTTCAGGATGGTGTCCATCATGCCGGGCATGGACTGACGTGCGCCGGAACGGACGGAGACCAGCAGCGGGTTCTCGTTGTCGCCGAAGGTCTTGCCGGTGATCTTCTCGAGGCCCTTGACGTGCTCGAAAATGTCAGCGGTGATCTCGTCGTTGATCTGACGGCCGTCTGCGTAGTACTGGGTGCAGGCTTCCGTGGTGATGGTGAAGCCCTGCGGGACCGGCATACCGGCTGCAGTCATCTCGGCCAGACCAGCGCCCTTGCCGCCCAGAATGTTCTTCATGGTGACCTTGTCGCCGCCAAAGGCATCGTTGCCTTCGCTGAAGTAGTACAGATACTTTTTGCTCATGCGTGTTTACCTCCCAAATGATGGCCCCCGGCGCGATGCTCCGGCGGTCTTATCGATGCTCTGTCTTGTCATACGATAAACATTTCTCTGTGAATGCTAAACTATTATACCAGAATTTCGCGCCCATTCCATCGGGCAAATCACCGAATTTGTTTGATATTTTTTGTGCAAACTCTTGCATTTTACTCTCTTTTTCGGTAATATAAAATGGGAAAGATTTGAAGAGGATTTTCGAGTTTTGACGCCACTTTTGGGCGGTTGGATACAACTTTCTATCCATTAAACTCATTGCCTCTTTTGTTTGTCTTTCTTCCTTTCGAATTTCTTTTATCTTGGATACAACAATCCCTCTTCCGCAGAGGCCGTCGCAGTCTGTTTGGCTTCTGCGAAAGGCAGAGTTGGAGGAGGTTTTTCCTTATGCAGAACATCGATGCATCCGCACTGGCCGCCGCAAAGGCCAAGCTCGACGCCGCCGAGGCACAGCGTGAAGAGGTGCTGCTGCGCCACATCGCAAACGGCGTGGACATCCGCAGCCGCAGTGTCGAGATCGGCCCCGAGGTCGTCATCGCCCCGGGCGCTGTCATCCTCGCGGGTACCATCCTGAAGGGCCAGACGGTCATCGGCGCAGGCTGCGTCATCGGCCCCAACACCCTCATCGAGGACAGCACCGTGGACGAGGGCACTGCCGTCAACGCCAGCCAGATCTACGGCAGCCACATCGGCCCCCACAACAACATCGGCCCCTTCACCCATGTGCGGGTGAACACCGTCACCGACTACGGCGTGCATCTGGGCGCTTATGTCGAGACGAAGAACTCCAGCTTCGCCCGGGGCAATACCGTCAGCCACCTGACCTACATCGGCGACAGCGATGTGGGCAAATACTGCAACTTCGGCTGCGGCACCGTCACCTGCAACTACGACGGCAAGGATAAGTTCCGCACGACCATTGGCGACTACTGCTTCATCGGCTGCAACACCAACCTCGTGGCCCCCGTCACCATCGGCGATGGAGCCTACACCGCCGCCGGCAGCACCATCACCAAAGACGTGCCCCCGCAGGCACTTGGCATCGCCCGCGAGCGCCAGACCAACCTCGACGGCTGGGCCGAGCCGAAGATGGAAGCGTACATTGCAAAAAAGCAGAAACTGGAACAGGAGCAGGGCTGACCCCCGCTCCCCACGCCGCCGTGTCGCCCGCACGGCGGCTTTTTTTGCGCTTTTTGTGTATCTTTTTGCGCGCGCGTATGTTATAATGATATACTGTTCGAAAAACAGCTCAGACACAAAAAGGCAGAATACAGTATGAATACCAATGACATCTGGCTCATTGCCGGCCTCGGCAACCCGGAGCCAAAATACGACGGCACCCGCCACAACGCAGGCTTTTCCGCGCTGGACGATCTGGCGGGCAGATGGGGCATCTCCGTCTCCAAGACCAAGTTTCAGGGTCTGTGGGGGCAAGGCGAGGTGGACGGCCATAAGGTCGTGCTCCTCAAGCCCCTGACCTATATGAATCTCTCGGGCGACTCCATTGCCCCGCTGGCGGGCTTCTTCAAGATCCCCGCCGATCACGTCATCGTCCTCTGCGACGACATCACCCAAAGCCCCGGCAAGCTGCGCATCCGGCCCTCCGGCTCGGCAGGCGGCCACAACGGCCTCAAGAGCATCATCGCCCGCCTCGGCGGCGAAAACTTCCCCCGCATCCGCATCGGGGTGGGCGCAAAGCCCCGCCCGGACTACGACCTCGCCGACTGGGTGCTGGGCAAGTTCCCGCCCGACGACGCCAAGGCCCTCGCCGACCGCCTGCCCGACCTCGAAGCCGCCGCCAAGCTCATCATGGACGGCAAGCTCGGTCTGGCGCAGAGCAAGTATAACGGGTAAGGCTCCGCTTGACGCAACCTCTCAGTCTCGCTTCGCTCGACAGCTCCCCTACCGAGGGGAGCCTCTGGCGAAGAGATTAAGCTTTACGAAATGCCAAAGCCTCCCCTCGATAGGGGAGGTGGCACGCCGCAGGCGTGACGGAGAGGTTATCTCCACACCCGAGCCGTTCTCCTTACAGACTGTTATCCGGGGTCAGATACTCCGAGATGTCGATGGGTTCGCCGTCGGCCCACAGGTGCTCGAGGTCGTAGTAGGTGCGGGTGTTGGGCACGAAGACATGGACGATGACGCTGGAATAGTCCAGCAGCACCCAGTTCTTGGAGTCGAAGCCCTCGGTGGTGTGCGGCTCGATGCCGCTCTGGGAAAGCTCGTACTCCACCTCATCGGCCAGAGAGCCGACCTGCGTGGTGGACGTACCAGAGGCGATGACGAAGTAGTCGGTGAGGACAGTCAGGCTGTCCACCTTGAGCACCCGCACGTCCTGCGCCTTCTTCTTGTCGAGGATCTTTGCGATCTCAATGGCAAGAGTCTTGCTGTCGATGTTCTTATCCATAGATGTTTCTCCTTATCATTGTCCGACCGGCTGACCGTCGGTGGTGGTCGCGCCTGCCACATCGGTGTCGCCGCTGAGGATGGCGTCGTCCGACTCCTTATCCAGCTGGCCCACGAACTGGACGTTGGCGCTGGTGGAGGCGGTGCCGTGGGGCCAGCTGTCCGTCACGAGGTTCAGCTCGTCGGCACTCACCGGGCCGGTATAATTGCGGAAATAGGTGTTGAGCAGCTCTGCGATGGAACCGGCGTCCGGCACCACACAGGAGTAGCCGTCAAAGCTCTCGGTCGCGCCCACATTGGGCACGCCCATGAAAACAGGGGTCTGCGCCAGCATGATGTTGGCGCTGTCGATGCGGGTGAAGGACACCAGCATCTTGGCGATGGTGGTCAGATCCATATCCGTGTGGATATAGTTGTTGAAGACCAGCGGCAGCTGGTTGAGCACGTCAGTGATGCCCATGCTGCGCACCCGCTTGAACAGGCCGGCGTAGAAGTAGCGCTGCATATTCAGGCGGTCGATGTCCGAGTTGGAGTAGCCCTGACCGTGGCGGCAGCGGACGAAGAACTCCGCCGATGTGCCGTCCAGATTGCGGTAGCCCTTCTTGAGAGCGCTGCCTGCAAAGGACATATCGTGGGGGATATAGACCTCGATGCCGCCGAAGTTGTCCACCATCTCCACCAGCGCCTGCATATCCACCGTCACATAGTAATCGATGGGCAGTCGGAACTGATCGTAGATGACATCGGCCAGAGCGGCGATGCTGCCGCCGTTGGACAGGGCCACAGAGTTGATCTGATAGTTGGTGGCAGCGTAGGTCTTGCCGTTCGAAAGGGCGACCTTGCGGCTCTTGGCGGTCACGAGGCTGTTGCGGGGGATCTGCAGCATCCGCAGCGCACCGCCCTTGATGTCGAACTGGCAGTAGAGGATCATGTCCGTCATGCCATCGTTGGAGGTGGGGTCGTTGGAGTAGTTGCGGCCCTCCTCGTAGTCGATGCCGCAGACGAGGATGTTCACCACATCGCCCTTGTATTCCTCGAGGGTCTGGATCTCCTCGATGATGGAGGGAGCATCCTCCTCCGGGCGGATATTCTCCTCCACCCGGTTCACCATGCTGGCGGCATACACCACCACGCCTGAGATGACGGCCAGCACCGCCAGCGTCACGACCAGCGGGAGCCAGAGCGGGGTCTTTTTCTTCTTTTTGCGGCGGCGGGGCGGCTCGCTTCTGCCTGCGGGAGACGAGGCACGGGGCGGCTTTGCGCCGCCGCCTGCGCCTGCGCGGCGCAGCGGCTCTGCGGGTCCTTCCTCTGCAAAGAAGTCCGGCTGGGCAGGCTGCACAGGCCGGGACGCGGAGGCTTTTTTGGCCCGCTGTTCCGTCGGGCGGTTGAGTGAACGGTCTGTCTTGATATGACGCGGATTCTGACTCATTCCATCTTATTCCTTCCAAGCGTTTTAGGGAGCAGGCCGGCCGTCGGCCAAAGCTCCTGTGCTCTTTTTAGTATACCATTCTTCCCCACGATTCGCAATCAGCATTCTTTTTTCTGATGGTTCAGGATGTCCTCGTAGGCAGCAGCGGATTCGGGGTCCAGCGGCTTGCCCTGCGAGAGGACGAAATCATTGGTCTGCCGGAGGGCCGCCAGCATGGCAGCGTCGAGATCCTTCAGCTCCAGCTTCCGCAGCTTGCCCACGCCGGGCCAGTCCCGCTCTTTGCTGGTCATGTCGGCCAGATAGACCACCTTATCCAGCTTGGACATCCCCGCCTTGCCCGCCGTGTGGCAGGCGATGGCGGAGAGGATGGCTTCGTCCTCCACGCCCCACTGGGTGCGGGCGAGGATGGCGGCACAGATGCCGTGCCAGACCGGGGTAGGCCGGGCCTCTCCGCCCTCGGCGTACTGGGGATACTGACGCATCAGCGCGCGCATCTCGTCTTTGGAGATCTCTTTCGCAGCGTCATGGAGCAGCGCAGCCAGCGCGGCCCTGTCCTCATCCACGCCGTGGCGCTTGGCCAGCTTGACGGCCATCTTTTTCACATTCAGGGTGTGCTCGTAGCGCTTGTCACTCAACCGGCTGCGCACAAGCTCTTTTGCCTGTTTCTGGTTCATTTGTGACTTCTTCTCCTTTGGTGTAAAGCCCCTCGCGCCGGATGACCCGGCGCACCGAGGCCGGAAGCTCTTTTTCGCATTCCTCTCCGGCCGCGAGCCGGGCGCGGAGGGCGCTGGACGCCATGGGCAGAGCTTCCACCGGCGCGAACAGGATGCGGCTCCCGCTTTCGTCCAGCTGGCGGGCCTTTGCGTGGAGCGCCGGGTCGTCGCCGACGTTCCGACTCGTGACCACCAGACGGGCCAGCTTCAGGATGTCCTCCCAGCGGCACCACCCGTCGAAGCTGAGCAGCATATCGCTGCCGATGGCCAGATACAGCTCATCGCCGGGGTTCTCCCGGGCCAGCTTTTCCAGCGTGAGTACGCTGTAATTTTTCCTGCCCAGCGCGGCCTGCTCCACCTCCCAGCCGCTGACTTCGAGGCCGAAGCCCAGCTCCCGGGCCAGCGCGGCAAAGCACCCGCACATTTCCACCCGGAGCGGGCCGGAGGCGGTCGTGCCCTGCTTGAAGGGCGAGACGCCCGCCGGCATGACCACCACGCGGTCGGGCCTTACCCGGGCGGCGGCGGCGCGGAGGTTGTTCATATGGCCGTAGTGAGGGGGGTCGAAGGAGCCGCCGTAAAGCAGGACCCGCATTACTTCAGCAGGTCGGCGTAGGCGCTGTCCTTCTTTTTCTGGAGGTAGAGCACGAACTTGGAGCCGATGACCTGCACACAGTCGGCGCCGGTGGCCTCCGCCAGCTTGACGGAAGCCTCACGGGCGTTGTACATGCTGCTCTCCAGCACCTTCAGCTTGATGAGTTCGCGGGCCTCGAGGCAGTCCTTGACGCCCTGGATCATGGTCTCGTCGATCTCGCCCTTACCCACGATGAATACGGGGTCCATGGTGTTTGCCTTGCCGCGCAGGATCGCGCGCTGTTTGCTCGTCAGCATAATAGTTTCTCCTTTGTGATTCGTTTTATTTTAATATTCAGTATTGGTTGCAAAAAAGGAACATCCGTCGCGCAGCGACTTCAAATCGGAAAAACGAGAAAAAAGCGTTTAGCGAAGCGGCTAGCTTTTTTCCGTTTCGACTACTCCTTTGGGGTCTGAAAGGGGCGAGCAGCCCCTTTCTCGTGGATCCAGCGCGTCGAA
>OHXI01000253.1_pt1 | contig 27348 bp, 14 predicted proteins | sample 1579941 | NCBI WGS metagenome assembly OHXI01 (sample SAMEA3882553, study PRJEB24775) | human gut metagenome | biome: human-associated habitat; feature: intestine environment; material: feces | place: Netherlands | collected 2009/2010
ATGCCGAGCGGTAGGGATTTAGACCAAGAATAGCCCCGGCATCCGTGCCGGTAATACCGCACTTGCGGTAGCGGAGCCAATCCTCTTTGGACAGGTTCAAAGTTGAAATCAATCTTTTCATGCGCTTTGCATCCTTTCTTTCATAATAGATTCGGCAAGAATGAAGTCATATTCCACCAAGTCTTTCATGATCGTGGAAAAGTCGCTGGCCAATGAATGGCAAGAGCCAACCCACAGGTCATAAAGAAAATCCAGAATATTATTTTGCACCCTGAGATGGTTCCAGTAGCGCTCCTCCAGTCTGCCCTCGGATTCCAAAACAATAATGGCGGTGCTGATGGTACTTTTCATCGTGATCTCATAAGCCATGGTAACGCTGATTTCAGAAGCACTTTTCTCAACGTTGTCAAAGAATTCCGTGAATTCCCTGAAAATGCGGTTATTTACATCATTCATGGCTTGCTCCTTTATGCTGCTGCCAGCACCATCTTGTAGGCTTTGTCGATCATGGGGTTGCCCTCTGCGGTGCGCAGGAACAGGTTCTCGTTGTAGTTTTTGGTCTTGCGGAGAGGGTCTGCGTGGGTAGCAAAATCAGAGACTGCGTTGATAAAGCGCCAACCGTTCTTGCCGACCCATTCCAGATCCGGTGCGTTGTAGTAGCGAGCCTTCAGCTCTTCCTGCAGGCGCAGATTATTCTTCCGCTGGCAATCGGACAGGTCCTCAGAAATCGGGAAAAATTCATTGGTGAACTCCTGCACCTTGTGATCGGATAAATCGATGCGAGCCAGCTCTTCGCCACGGTTGCCGAGTTCAACCATATAGTTGCTGGCCAGCTGCAGGGTCTCACGGGCATCCTGCACCCGCAGCAGAACATTTTCGGTGTGGCGTGCAGTCCAGCTGCGCTTTGCTGTATTCAGCGCAAGGTTCAGAGTATTCTGGCAGACCACACGGATTGGAGTCATGGCCACTTTCACACCAGAACTGCCGTCATGACTGTTGAAGATCACAAGATATGGTACTACTTGATCTCCAGCAATAAGATATTTCCTCGGAAGCCTTGCCAACATCCAGACCTTTCTGCCGCCCTGCAGGGAACCGGCAGTTTCATAAGTGACACCTTCATCCAGCAGGTCATCCGTGAACTGAAATGCTTCTTCGTTCTGCACAATGCGGTAGCGGTCAGACACCACGCCCAGAACAGCATCATCGGTGCTGCGGACGTTAGCCCGCCTTGGCCGTATCATTATGGATGCACCGGCCAGTTCCAAGGCTTCACGGCTTGCAGGTGCATCCATAATGATACGGCCAAGGCCGTGCCAAGGGGTCTCACGGACAGAGAACATCGTTTCAACATTTGCGGGCATAGTAAAATCTCCTTTTCAGTGTACTGTGATCAATTGTTGTTTTCCATTTCTTCAGCGATGCGGACGAGGACTTCCACCAGGACGGTGCCGACCTCTTTGACGATTTCGGACCAAAAGTTCATAATGCTTTCTCCTTTCTGCGCAGCTGCGCTTTAAAATACGATGGTAATAATGATAGTGATGGTACGGAATAACAAAATGCTCACCTCCAGACATAAAAAAGCCCCTGAGTCTTTCGACTCAGAGGCTTTGGATCATGATTATTATATCTGGGTGAAATTAGGAGTTTATGAAAAAAGTAGTCAATACTCTTTCGTTCCAAGAATCATTTGAATTTGAACAAGGTGTATTCAGGCGGTGATATCACTTCAGGTCCAATGAAAGCTTCTGTTGAACCTGAAATAGAGTCATTTGCAGATAGCCTCATTCTCTCGAGTATCTTAATCAAGTTCTGTTAGATTTGACTTGTTCGAGAACAAGTCAAAATGACAAAATCAAAGCTAGAATCTTTTAGTTGCAATGTCTAGGAGATTGAAGTATTATTATATGTATATAGAAAATTATCTTCAGTTAGCTGAGTTACGTGGCAAAAAGCAAGAAAATCTTTAGTCTATCATACAAGGAGCCTGTACAAAACCATTTTCAACAGACACTAGGCATTTGTATATATATGAACGATTACTATGGGCTAGTGCAGTAGATACCTAAAAGAAAGAATACAACAATGTGGTGTAAAAACTGTAATATAGAAACAAATGATGAAATCTGTCCGATTTGCGGCAGTAAAACGGTGGAAGATATTCCTGTTGAAGTGTATTGGTGCCCGGAATGCAAAGTCCCCATCATCAATACGACTACGCAAGCGGATAAAGGTTCTTGCCCGCTTTGTGGACATAAAACTAAATATATGTCGGTTGATTTGCGTCCGGTCTTTCCAGAAGAGCGGCTTTTGCTGGAGTTGCTGCTTGAGAAGAAGCCGCACGAATATGTTCAAAAATCCGTATGGGCGGCGAACAGCAGCTACTATATTGATGGAAAGCGTGTAGCACTTCCGGCGAAACTCTTCGAAAAGGCTGATACAGACGACTTATCAAAGAAAATCGAGGAGTATAAAGGCAGCAATACCTACGAATACTTTAATATTTATGCCAAGCGATTCTGTGAAGCTAATAGAAATCGGCTCAACTACCTCGTGGATGAAGCCTCTGGGTTTGTGCGGAATGCAGCGTCAAAGTTTGATGAAGACCGACTTGTGGTATCCTTTTCGGGTGGTAAAGATTCAACAGTTACAGCCGATTTGACGATCAACGCATTGGGTACAGCGAGCATTGTTCATATTTTCGGTAACACTACACTGGAATTCCCGACTACGGGCGAATATGCAGAACGCTATCGTCACAATCATCCCCATGCGATTTTTATGGTCGCCAAAAACGAGGAACAGAACTTCATGGATGTTTGTGATGATATTGGACCACCGGCACGAATGATGCGTTGGTGCTGCTCGATGTTTAAGACGGGGCCTATTACCCGGACACTGAACAGTCTGTTCCGCAATGAGCAGATTCTGACGTTCTATGGAATCCGCAAGGCAGAGTCTGTCAGCCGCAGCAAGTACAATCGTATTGAGGATGATGCCGAATCCGTCAAAATCCAGAAGCAGACTGTGGCATCGCCAATCTTTTTCTGGAAGGATATTGACATTTGGCTGTATATTCTGAGCAAAGAAATCGACTTTAACTATGCCTATCGGCTGGGCTATGATCGTGTCGGCTGCTGGTGCTGCCCGAATAACAATCAGCGCGCACAGTTCCTATCTCGAATTTATATGCCGGAAAAATCAAAGGCATGGCGCGAATTCTTGATTGGGTTTGCAAGAAAAATCGGAAAGCCTGACGCTGAAGAGTATGTTGATTCTGGCAAATGGAAGGCTCGTCAAGGCGGCAATGGTCTGGCAACAGCTAACGATGTAAAAATCAAATTCACAAATTGCACAGCCGAGGACCATGCGAAAATCTATCGTCTTGTGCGACCATATGATGACGAACTGATTGGGATGTTCGTTCCTTTTGGCCGTATTGCGCCGGAGTATGGACAGAAAATTCTGAACGAAACTGTAATTCTTGATGTCAGAACGAATGTTCCGATTCTTTCCATTCAGCCTTTTACCCATGATGGATACGAACACGCCGTAAAGGTTCGGACGATGAATGTTGCTGACCACGATGATCTGCAACGAATGGTTGGATACCAAATCCGAAAATTCAATGCTTGCCGCAAGTGCTTGAAGTGCGAATCGCTTTGCCGTGCGGGAGCAATCTCAATTATTGGAGACTACTACTACATCAATCCTGCCAAATGCGTTCATTGTAAGATGTGCGTTACTCCTAAATACCTCGATGGCGGGTGTATGATGAACAAATATTTGAAAACGAAATGATAAGGCGGGAATTTTGCCATGAAATTTAGAGCACATGATACCTTCTTCATCCGAAAGGGATGGCTGAGCAAGGGGATGAAAGCGGTTCATTCTAAGCCGGATGTCTTTGTTTCTAAAGACGAAAATCCAATGGATGTTTTGGGCATCGGCTCTAACATGGTAAAGTCGCTCCGCTACTGGTTGGTTGCTACAAATCTTACAGAAGAGGCTCTTCAAAATAAACGTCGCATTCAAAAGTTCACAGAGTTTGGAAATCAGGTATTCAAAAACGATCGCTTTATGGAGGAGTACGGAACGCTCTATCTCCTGCACTATATGCTATCAAAAAATGAAGAGGATGCGACATCGTGGTATTTCTTCTTCAATGAATTCAATATGTCCGAGTTCACACGAGAAGATTTCGTTGCGGCCTTGCAGAACTATGTTTCCATGAAAGGCGAAACTGTTGCAATTCGCTCGATGTCGGATGACTTTGCTTGCATTCTTAACACATATTTGCCCCGATACAAAACAAATCCCACACGAGTAAATCCTGAGAACAACATCGACTGCCCATTAGGTGAGTTGGGACTTATCGACATTCTGGATAAGAACAAAAAGACATACAGAAAAGCTATTCCTACACCTGAAACCATTCATCCGTGGGTGCTGATGGCAGTCATGTGCGATCAGTCAAGCGGTCGGATGGAAATTGGGTTAAATGAGCTGCTCACAGCAAAATGTAACATTGGAAAGACCTTCAATTTAGATGCCATCACGATGTTGGATGTGTTGCATCAGGTGGAAAAACTTGGACTGGTTAAAATTATTCGGACAGCAGGTTTGGATGTTATCCAGTTAAAGCAGAATTATTCTTTTGCAGAATGCGTGGACAATTACTATGAGTGCATTTCCAAGATTGATTAAGGGGAAAGTTTAATGAGTGAAATGATTTCAGTCGCAGAAGGTTTTCAGTATTCTGTGAACATTGCCTATGACCTTCATGCTGATGATAAGTTAAAAAGCTATATACCAACTCAGTCTGCACTCCAGTTGATGGAAGATATTTTGCAGAGTACTCTGCCTACCGCAACTGACCGTTCGCGCGTTTTGATTGGTGCTTACGGCAAGGGAAAATCACACATTGTGCTGACGATTCTTGCGCTCTTGATGAAACGCGACCTTGACTTGTTTGAAAAACTGCTCCCGGCTATTCAGAAGCGCGATAAATTGAACCGTCTGATTCAAAACTACTATGCAAGCGACAACAAGCTGCTGCCAGTCATTATTACCGGCAGCAATACAAGTCTGACGCAGGCATTCCTTCTGGCTCTTCAGCAAACATTGAAAGAAAATGATTTGCTAAATATTATGCCGGACACGAACTATAAAGCTGCCGTGTCGGTTATAGAACGCTGGAAAAACGATTTTCCTGATACGTATCAGCAGTTCAAGAATAAGATTGAGGATTCTATCAGTTCGTTTATTTCTCGTTTGGAAGATTATGACATTAAGGCTTACGAAGAGTTTGAACGCATTTACCCTAGCTTGACAGCGGGTAGTACGTTTAATCCCTTTGTAGGCTTTGATGTCGTGCAGCTATATGAAAGCGTTGTTCAGGCATTAAAACCTCATGGCTACACGGGTATCTATGTCATCTACGATGAGTTCAGCAAGTATCTGGAAGCAAATATTTCGGAGGCATCCGTAAGCGATACTAAGATGCTTCAGGACTTTGCAGAAAAATGCAATCGAAGCGGAAAAAATCAGATGCACCTGATGCTGATTTCCCATAAGGAGATTGCAAACTATATCGACCGACTGCCCAAGCAGAAGGTCGATGGCTGGCGTGGTGTTTCTGAACGATTCACTCATATCCACCTGAACAATAACTTTACGCAGACCTACGAGATTATTGCAACGGTCATCCAGAAAAATCAAAAGCTCTGGAATCTGTTCTGCGCCGAGCATAAAAAGGAATTCAATGCGCTGGCAAGACGCTACGAGACACATCGGATCTTTTCAGATATGCAGTCTGATAGTGTAGAACATACAATAGCAGCTTGCTATCCTCTTCACCCGGTTTCTACGTTCATCTTGCCCCGGCTGTCCGAGCGCATAGCTCAGAATGAGCGTACACTGTTTACCTTTTTGTCAGCTAATGGACAGGCAACTCTTCCGTCCTTCTTGAAGCAGTATCACGATAGCGAGTTCTCGGTCGTTACGCCCGATTTGATTTACGACTATTTTGAACCGCTGTTCAAAAAGGAAATTTCAAACGGAACACTCCACGATATTTACTTCTTGACCAGCACTATCTTAAATCAGCTTGACGATGATTCTTTAGAGGAAAAACTAGTAAAGACGTTGTCCTTGATTTATATGCTGGAGCAGTTTGAAAAGCTCAAACCGACGAAGGATGAGCTGATTGGAATCTACTCTATTCAGTATTCGGTGCCGGAAATTGAAAAGGCATTAAATAATCTTATTGACGATGAGTATGTCATTTACCTCAAACGCAGTAACGATTTCCTTCAGTTGAAAGAAAGCTCTGGCGTTGATGTTGAAGCTAAAATTCGTGACACGATTGCATCCCAGCAGAGTAGTGCAGTCGTGAAAAAGATTCTGAATGCATCAAACTTTGATAGCTGCATCTATCCTTTCCGCTATAACGATGAGAAGGAAGTTACACGGTACTTTGACTTTACCTTTATTGATGAATCGGAAGTTACCGAGGATGTCAACTGGAAAACGAAGCAGCAGGGTACGGAAGCCGATGGTATTGTATATGCCATTATTCCGCATAGCAAGGATTCGATTGCACAGATTGTGGACGTAGTGAAAAAAACCAGTACCTACTGTTCAAACTGCGTCTTTGTTATCCCGCATAAATTTGTTCCCATCGATTTTACAGTTCGAGAGTATAAGGCTGTCGAGACGCTGAAAGAGCTTGCCGTTTCCGATAAAGTTCTGTTTGATGAGTATGAGGTGATTTATGAAGACCTCCGAGAAATCATCAACCACTATATCAGCGACTATACTCATCCAGAAAAGAGAGCATCTACCTATATTTACAAAGGAGAAGAAAAACAAATTGTCCGTAAGGCTGCTTTTACGGACTTGCTGTCTACCATTTGTGAGAAGATTTACTTTAATACGCCTGTTATTGTCAATGAGGCCGTTAATAAAAATCATCCGACAACCAATTCTGTAAATAGCCGTAGCAAAATTGTTTCGGGTCTTCTGCGTTCTGAACTGGAACCAAATCTTGGATTGGCTGGTGCCGGACAAGAAGTCTCGATTCTTCGCAGTACGCTGATCCGAACGGGGATACTGGATACCAAAAACGGTGTGCCTAAAGTCAACCTGCACCCGCATGATTACCTTATGGCAAATCTGCTGGGCGAGATTGAGAAATTTGTCCGAGAAGCGCGCGAGCAGAAAATGAGCTTTGCAGAGCTGTATGCTCGGTTGACTACCGATAAATGCTATATCGGGTTGCGGAGAGGACTTGTTCCTATCTATGTTGCTACTGTATTCCACGAATACAAAAAAGAAATCATCATCTACGATAAATTCTCTCAAGTTCCGCTGAACAACGATACCTTGCTCCAAATCGAAGCAGCACCACAAGACTTTGCATTACAGTGCTTGGACTGGAACAATGAAAAAGACGAATATGTCGATGCTCTTGCAAATGTATTCAAGGACTATGTTGTTGAAGCTGAAAAAGCTGCGTCTGGTTACAATTACGTTGTAGCTGCTATGCATCGGTGGTATATGGGTCTGCCCAAGTATGCCAAGGAAGCAAAGCATGAGCCGGATGGAAAGCAGATTGATAAAACAAATCGGCAGTTTCTTCGGATGCTAAAGCAGAATATTGGCACCCATACGCTTTTGTTTGAACGGCTTCCCGTTCTCATCACAGGGAACACAGAATGCAAAGCGGAAATTGCGAAGGCAGTATCCGATATTAAATTTTTCTACGACCAGATTCTCAGTAAGTTGGAGAACACATTCTGCAATGAGATCAAAGACGTTTTTGGCGAAGGACAAGACAATGCTGTTCTGAAAAGGAAATCTTTGCCTAGTGTAGTGGCAGAATGGTCGAATCGGCTGGATCCTTCTATTAGCGAACAGCTCTTTGCGGATGGAACGGATAGAATGCTTCGTTTGTTCTTTGCAGACAAAACTCTAAATGAGCACACCTTGACTTCGAATCTCGCAAAGCTTGCTACAGATTTGAACTTGGGCGATTGGGATGCAGACACGCATACAGCAGCAATCGAAAGCATCAAACGGTACAAAAAAACCGCAGAGGAATTCCACAAAGAAACTGATGAAACAAGTTCGGAAACAGTCAGTGGATATCAGCTGACCTATGAGGATAAGTCCGGCTGCACCGTGACGAAACGTTTTGATAAAGTTGAAACCAGTAAACGCGGTAAACTGCTCTATAATGCGATTGAATCTGCAATCACAGGTATGGGACAGGCGGTCTCCGAACAGGAGAAGCGCCAGATCCTTATGGACGTCTTGAGAGAACTATGCTGATCTCAAAGGAGAAGATGTTATGGCTTATTTCGACAATGCTGCCACGACCTATCCGAAACCGGATGAAGTTTATTCCTTCATGAGTGATTTTTACCGGCAATGCGGCGGAAATGTAGGTCGTGGAGAATATGGCATTGCAAAATCTGCGGGCGAACTTGTGTCCGATACAAGAAGCAGGTTGCAGACACTTTTGCATTGTCCCGCAAAACAGGTGATTTTTACGCCGACTGCTACGATAGCCTTGAATATTATTTTGCAGGGGCTATGCAGGATGGGCGTAAAAAATATCTATGTTAGCCCATTTGAGCATAATGCTGTTACTAGAACACTGCACCATTTTGAGAAAGCAGAAAAGATAAATGTGGTGCAGCTTTCTGTGACATCGAAATTGCAATATGACCTTGAAAAAATTCGCTACCAGTTCGATGACCTCAAACCGGATGTCGTTGTGGTCAGCCATGCTAGCAATGTTATTGGACTGATTGCACCTGCTGCCGAAATATTTGATCTGGCAAAGAAATATGACAGCTATACCGTATTAGACATGTCGCAAACCGCAGGCCTCGTGGACTGTGATGTAGGGCGTACTACATTCGATTTTGCTGTATTTGCTGGTCATAAAACGCTGTATGGCCCCACGGGCATCTCAGGATTTGTAATGAAGCCGGAGATTAAGTTGCCGCCTGTTCTTTTTGGTGGCACTGGTTATGATTCGGCTAATCAGGATATGCCGGATAGTCTGCCTGAGAAGTACGAGATGGGCACTTCTAATATTGCGGGCATTGCAGGCTTGAATGCTGCATTGCAATGGAGCCAGGAGATTGGAATTCAGAACGTCTACCGGCATGAACAAGAGAACCGACGAAAGTTACTCGAAATATTATCGCAGTACGATTTCATCACTATTGTCGGAAACGCACCTGAACAGCAGTATGTTGGCATTGTCTCTTGCCTTTTTGATGGCATCAGCAGTGATATTGCTGGCAGTCTCTTAAACGAGCATGGGGTATCCGTTCGGACAGGATTGCAATGTGCCCCTCTCGCCCATAAGTTCTTGGGTACTTATCCGGCAGGTACGATTCGGTTTAGTATCGGGTATTTCACAAGTGATGATGATTTTAGGCTATTAGATGATGCGTTGCGCTATATTGACGACCAGCTCTGATTTTGTCGCAAATCAAAAAATCGTGCAAATCTATGAACACTATTTGCAGTACATAATCAAATAGTGCTGCTGTAGCGTGAAAAATAGGACAGATGTTGCAACTGAGGTGAGAGACATGGAAAATAATGGATTCGTGGATTATCTTAACACCTTGCATAATGAACAGGCAAACAACGAAAACGCGCTTGCTGAAGCACAGCAGAACAATCCATATTTTAAAAAAGTTAAAGTTGAACGTCCTGAAGCTCAATACATAGCCAACCGTATTGAAACCGGTGAAAACGCGTGTTTGATGATTCTCACAGGACATGCGGGTGATGGAAAAACCACGCTGTTGTTTCAAGTTTTGGAAAAAATTGCTCGGAATATTTCTGATATTAAAGTTGTACCCAGCGGAGAACTTTTAACGAACCAAAACAAAAAAATTCGATACATAAAAGACTTTAGTGAATTAACAAAGGATGAACGGCGTTTGTCTTTTAAAAAAGCATTAGATGATGCTGAAATTGGAATTTATACGATCCTTGTTGCGAACACCGGACCCTTGATTGATACATTTAAAGACGTTTTTCCTGATCAAGATGATGCTGAAAGTACAATTATTGAGCAGATGGATTCGTCGCAAGTAAAAGAAACCGACTTGTATGGTCATCGCATTATAACGATGAATATCGCTCGCATTGATAACACGACTTTTGTCAGTGAGTTTGGACAAAAAATCGTAGACGAATCCAATTGGGAGCACTGCTCAACCTGTGACAAACGGGATTTATGCCCAATCGCATTTAATGCACAATTGGTGCGACAGAACAAATCTGCTCTTCATTTTTTGAAGTCGTTTTACATTTGGGAGCAGAATTTAGATAATCGCGCAACTATTCGTCAGATTACAGCTCATCTAGCATTTGCTCTTACAGGAGGCTTGAATTGTACACGCGTTCATCAACGCGTTAAGCCCAGCTGGAAAGCAAAATATTTATTTTCAAACCTTTTATTTGGCGGAACGCAAAGCGGGGACAGCGCAGCTCTTCAAATAAAGGGCGTTCAAATGCTATCCCAGTCCAGAATTGATGTGAAAAATACCAGTAAAGACTATGAAGTGCTTGTTCAACGAAATTATCGGGATTTATTTGAACCAGCGCTTGTTTCGTTATGCAATGACTTGGAAAAGATTTCGAATCAAAGCCTCGACGTAAAACGTGTTCTGAAACGAATGTTGATCGTTTTCCCCTTAGGTGATGATCTAAGATACGAAATATATAAAGATGTTTTTTCAACGTATTATCCGGATTTCCTTGAGTGCGCAGAAGGTAAATCTCCGAATCGTCCGAATCGTAAGATGAAAAAAATGATTTTACGCGCATTGCGTATCATGTTCACTGGAGAAGATATCAATCTGAATGAATCGATTTTAATTACACTGCGCCGTAGCGGAGAACAAATTCAAAATGTCCAGATGCTCATTGGACGTATTGCGGAGACCGATATCCATATTGAATTGCAAAAAATTCCTAGTGTAAGCGATGAAAATCAAAAATATAAGCTCGTGCTGCGATGTGCTGAAAATGAAGCAATTACAATCAATATGCCTCTTTTGGATTATTTTTCTAAAATATCAAGCGGTTTAATTGTGGCAGATATTGACCCAATGCTTTCGCATGGTATTGAAAGCTTGAAAGCTAAGTTGATTGCATACTGTAAACCAATAACAACTGATCCCAATGAGGTTTCTCTTTTAGTCAGAGAAGAAGATTCCTGGAAAATTGTGCGTATGTGTTTTGAAGATACTTCGATTGAATCGAATTGAGCCACTATTTTTGTGAGGTGGATTATGGACACTGTTTTTCCTGTGATGTCTACAAAAGAAAAAGACTCTTTGTCTATACGCTTGTTTGGAAATCGCCTTCAGGGAGATCAAACCCTCGGCGAATATCTCCTTGAATTCCTTCTGGTCTTTTCATCTGCTAAGAAGGATGATGAGAGTGGAAAATTTGAATTTCACACTATGGATCAGATAAACCAGGCTCAAACAGCAGGGGCGCTTTCATATTACACTGTCCCGCGAAATGGGTTAAAAAGATTTATTTTTTACGACAGAAGCAAACAAGAAAGCCGTTCTGCAATTGATACATTAGCATACAAAAATATGCTATCGATGCTGCAGAAAAAGAGTGAAGACCCAGACTGGCCATATATTTTGCAAGATCTCCTATATGGGTACGCTTTGATTATCCGAAAGCGTGGCTGGTATGCACAATCGCTCATGCCGATCGCACCCGAACTTCTATTTCCTGAAACGCTTGGCATCAAAGCGCGAAAAAATAAACCACTTGATACGCCTAACATTGAAGTGGAGACCATGTTTGAATATGGACAACATGATTTTTTGGCGCGTGGTGGAGAAATGTATTATCTGCAGCTGTTAGAAGGCATCTATAAAAATCAGGATGATCCAAAAATTCTACAGTATAAAAAAGATATCGAACGCGGAATTTCCTATATGTTAAAAGAGAAAAGCGCTGGATTCTCTACGATTGCAACACATCTTCAAAATTGGTGGTTAGAGGACCAAAATCTTAATGATGAGTCCATATATGCGGCTAAACTAACCCGAAAAATGTCTTTGGGCTACTTGCAGCCAGGATTTGATCGTAGGGCAAAACAGAGCTTGCAGGAACTAGCATATTTTTTGAGCAATGAGATCCATCCAATCACACGAATCGATTTGATGTCAAAAGGCATAGTTTTAGCTCTTTTACGCAGTATGCATCTTCAAGCATTTTACTGTGTGCATCCGGATGCACAGCAGCCACCAGCATGGATAATAGATATGCATACAGGATCTGCAACATCCAATATAGCAAAATTGGCGGCAGCTAGTTATAGAACAGCGTATGCGGAGTTTGGAAATGCGTTAAATATAATATATGCTAACAGCAATGCTGAAAAGGAAGCTTTTGATGTTGTATCGAAAGAACTTTCAGATTCTGCCGATATTTTCAAAAAAATGGGAAAAGAACTTCAAATCGTTATTCCTAGAAAGGGTGCGTATGAAAGATTCTCGCTGTCGGAGGATATCGTTCGCTACCTGGTGCTTTCATTGGTGCACCCGGGGAAAAAGATGACGTTTGATTCGTTCCTGCAGGTCCTATACGATCACTATGGCATCGTGATCGGTGCAGCTCAGTATGCACAATTGAAAGAAAACGTTGAGCCTGGCATGGGCGGCTATTTTGATGAAAATCAGATACAATTTCAGATGTTCTTGAAGAATTGCGGACTCTTGAGAGACCTTTCGGATGCGACATCGATTGTTGAAAATCCGTATGCGGAGGTGAAGTTCGAGTGAAAAGTTTGGCTGTTTTTTTAGTAAATAATATTAAACGCGAAATTCAGCAAGCAGCGAATGATTCCAAGAATATTATTTGCATCAAAGGTATCAATAGTGCAGAAGTCTATTGTGATATTTGCACACAGCTAAATCTTTATGCTTCCAATAACGATATCAGTTTTGTAGCAAAGCTTTCTAACGGAAAATATCAGGATTTTCTTGCAAACGATGCTGATTGTGCTGCGACGAAACTGATGTTCAATCACCAGTGGGTAGATACAGAAGACAAAATGACTTCTTATCGTAACAAACCGGCTGTAGCTGGTGAAAAGTTATTGATCCTCATGATGGGAACCGAATCTGTTCCGGATCGTGGTGGTCTTTCGGACTTCTTCACCCTTAGTCCGCAGCAGATTGAGCAGCAAATAAAAAATGACTATCATCGGCTGATTCCGGATGATTTTCACCAGAGATTAGATTCCGTTGCTGTCTTCGACTACGCTTTTGATAAATTCTACGGAACACTTTTTGATAGTGTAGAAAAAGACATTTTAAAATTGTGTGAGCAAATCGATATCTGGCGGAAAAAGTCTATGTCAGCAAATGAGGTTTGGCGAGATATGTTTAGTTCACTGCCTGATGTTTGGAAAGTCGCTCCAATTTTAGACAGTGTTTGCTCCATGACATCTGTTGCAAATGCAAAAGATGATAAGATTCGCATCTTGGCAGAGGACTGTGCATTCATTTCAAGACGTAGTTATTCTAAAATATCAAAATCTGAGCGAAAGAAAATCATAGACCAATTTGAACAGTATGTTCAGGGATCCGGAACGTATAGCGAAGATTTTCCGAGTGATCAAGGGTTTTCTTCGTTTGAGGAATTTAAAACAGGCGTTATTGATTTTGTCAGTAATATCGATACAGAACAGAACTATAAAAAACTTTTAAAAACAGATTATTCCATTGTCGGCAAGATTCTCCAAACAAGACTTCCTAAAAAACCTAAACGCTCGACAGCAATAAAGCTCACGGGAAATCCGTTGGTTGCTTTTCTGACAGCATATCTAAAAACTGTTTCTGATCCTACGTTCGGAAATCTCCAGTATGACAATGTCACTTTTGAAATTAAAAATATTGCGGTTGGTGTAAAAGGAGCAGATGACAAAGAGACCTCGAGAAAAGAGCAATGGGTTCGGATTTGTCGTTTCGCAGGAGGAGTTTTCGACTTTATTCAACAAGAAGACTGGAAAACTTCTGACGATACAGCAATTGAATTCTGTTGTACTGATAAAGACATATTTGAACCTCAGAATGTGGAAATAGCTGTTTCTGAAGGTCGCCTCAAATGGCTTAATACCAATAATACAAAAATTTCGTTTAGTGTGAAAATCTCTAATGGCAACGCTTTGTTATTTGAAACAGAGTATGAGTGGAATATCCGCCCGGATGAAGATTGGCTAGCTGCGTTTGACACATTGGAAATTATGTTCCAAGAGGATGACTATAATGCTTGCCTGCCATTTATAACGTGGAAAAATATTAACGAGATCTTCCGCGCAAAGAGCACCGAGGAATTTGTCCAGATTTTAAGCCAGGAAATTCATAAAGACGATTTTGAAGTTAGAAATCTACTTCGAACCGTTGGAAAAGTTGATCCTAAGCAGTATACAAACGAGGTGTATGCTTTCAATGCGTTAGGGGCAGCCTTCTTTACATTTGGCCAAGAAATCTTGCAAAATGGATTCTATTTTGCGATTTCAAGGAGTGTTGTCAACTTGATTGACAAATATAAGAATGCCGCCTCAGTTCTGACTTGGAATCAGAATGTCTTGAGCAATCCGGAATTGTTACGGTGCTTTGTTAATGCTTTTGTGATCGTAAAAAACAATACTCCCATTCAGTCAGAACTCTCCATAGAGCAGTGTGTGGTTTTACCCTATCATCCGGCCATGTTAGAGAAAATTGCAGACCAGATGGTTTTTATTCGTACTGGAATGAGGGAATGGTACGAAAAAAATATGGAATCTACCATTGAAAAAATGGACAACGCATTGGATAGATTACTGAATCTGAGTTATATTCACTCAAGCATCGACGCAATTTACGATGATCGTGACCTGCAGGGAGTTGAAAAGACTTTTGGATATTTTACTTTATATGGGAGATATCTAAAGGAAAATCACTTTGTACGAATGGGAACTGTTCTTGAAAAAGAAGCAATCTACGATGACGATTTTAATGTTCGTTCCTTTAATCAGGCAAACGCTGAAGCGAAAATGATCATTAATGTGATTCGTCATTATCGGAAAACCTATGGAAAAAACACAGACTGTCTGACCCTTGCCTTTATCAATCCGTCAGACTTACAGGTCGTTGTATCTGCAATCACCGGCTATGTTGCTTCCGTAAAGAAACTTGATATCCCAATTTATATTGTTGCAACCATTATTCTTCCGGAAAAGAACAAAGGCGGAAGAAATTATCTTTCCTATTGGTTGGATAATTTAGTAGATGCAGATGCTGGCGTCCATATTGAAAGCTATCTGGAATACTGGGACGAGTATAAAGATATCCATAATAAAATACGAAACAATACAGATATCGCATTTTTTATGGATGTTCTGCAGGAACCCGGACAAACGTTCCTTGGATATCAAACAGCGGACTGGCCGACTACAATGAAGCCGTTAGAATGCAGATATCCAATGGTTTTCAAGCCGAATATTGATTATGTTTCAAATGTCAGCAGATCTGTTGACATTAGCCAGCCTCAATTTCCTGCAGCGACAGCGCATACACAGGCATTGTTGTATGCAGCACATCCGGATATTACGAAAATCAATAAAATTTACCGTCGGGACAAGATGAATGATGCTCTTCGAGCAGAAATTCGCTCGGCTCATAATCAGGCGATATGGGTAGTTTGCGTGGATGAAGCCATCGATAAGGAATGCATTCGTGGCATCTGCAAAGGCGAAGAATACCCTGAGGAGTATCCGGTTATTGGATTTTCAACAGGAGATGGCTCTTACGGACAGCTTAACCTGACAATTACAACACGGCAAACTGTTAAGACGGACATTCAGCAGCGGTGCAAAAGAAGGTTGAAGTCGATTTTCTATACGTGGGATGACGCCTCGTTGAATACGGCAAGTCAGACCTGTATTGATCGAGCACCTCGTCTGGATGGTGTTAGCGTTTTGCTCGCTCTAAATCCCAATGCGTATGAGATCAACAATTTTCTGGCATACTTGATGCTGGATAAAATCTATGAGGATACCGGGAAAAACTACTGCCTGATCCATCTTGATTCTTACCGGCATTGGTTCGATGCGAAAAATCCGGATGAGGAGCAGAAGATTCCTGACTTCCTCGTTGTTGCTGTTGATTCTGACGCGGCGGGGAAAACTGTGCTGCACGCAACCGTTGCTGAATGCAAAATTGCGAAATGTATTCATAAAGACGAGCACATTCAAAAAGCTAAATCTCAGGTTGAAAATGGAATCAGTGTTTTAAAGGCGCATTTCTCTCCGGATTCAAAATCTATAGAGCGTCGTTATTGGTATGCACAGCTTTATCGCGCATTAGCATTTACGAAGACGGATTCCAGAACGAGCAAATTGTTAGACGCTATTATCGATGGAGAATTCGATATTGATTGGTCTGGAGAAATTTATGGATTCTGGTTTGATTCTGATGATGAACAGGATACGCTGTATACTGACTACAGTGGCGCACAGGATATTATCGTACATAACATTTGTCAAAAAACAATTCAGCGCGTGTTGCTGAAAAAGACTCCCTCGGAGGAAGTGGAGTTTATCCGAGAAATTGGTGCGTTAGAGCAGGAGGATGAACCTGCAAATGAAGAATTCGATGCATTAGATGATGACTTTTCTGAAACGGTCCATGAAGACGACGCTATAACTATGCCGGATACTCAGGAAGATAAGGATACTCCAACAAATCTTCCGGAAATATTGGAAGAAGACAAAAAATCTGTTGCAGTGCTGGTGTCCCCAAAGGCAGAAGAAACGATTCAGCCGGAGATCCCGGTTGAACCGGCTGCAGAAATTGCTTTGACTTCTGAAACAGCTGATTTGGATAAAACATCCCCCGTTGAAGAAACGCCTTTAGAAGACGTCCGCTTGCTTATCGGTAAGGAGAAACGAGGCACAGATGTTTTTTGGGAATTTGGACACCCGAAGCTAAGCAACCGGCATCTTTTGATCACAGGAACTTCTGGTCAAGGAAAAACATACTGCATTCAGACACTTCTGTTGGAACTTGCTAGACAGGGCATCTCAAGCGTGATTTTTGACTATACAGATGGTTTTTTGCCCAACAAATTAGAGCCTGAATTTCAGGAAGCGCTCGGCGAAAAAATTGAACAGAAAGTTGCGGTTGTAAATCGAATTCCGGTGAACCCATTCGTCCTTCAGAGTGTTGAAATTCCCTCCATAGGTAGTATTCCTGAAAATGCCTCTGCCGTGGCAGGAAGAATTTCAGATATACTGACACATGTTTATGGATTTGGCGACCAACAGAGAGCCGCTATTTACAAAGCATGTAAAGAAGGCATTGACCGTTATGGTGCGCAGATGAGTTTTGCTCGGTTGCAAGAGCTGCTCGAAGAAAGTAAGATAAAAGAGGCAAAAACTGTCTCTTCTAAGATGACGCAGTTCTTTGATAATGACCTGTTTGACACATCTAACTCGTTTGACTGGAAGGATATTCTCAATAACGACGGAAAAGTCACAGTAATCCAATTGACGAATCTTGATCGAACCTTACAGACGATCATTACTGAAATCACGCTTTGGGATGCCTGGTATAGTCTGACAAAGTTCGGAAACAAGGATACTCCGTTTGTTGTTGTTTTGGATGAAGCGCAAAATTTGTCGTTTAAGAGTGGGTCCCCGGCTGAAAAAATCCTGCGTGAAGGACGAAAGTACGGATGGTCTGCTTGGTTTGCAACGCAGTTTTTAAAGGGTGCACTTGATTCTGGCGAGATTTCAAACTTGCAACAAGCTGCCGAGCGCCTTTACTTCAAACCGTCCGGAGAAGAAATGAATTATATCGCTGGACAAATTGCAAGCGAACGAACCGAAATACAGGATTGGTATAACAGACTTAAAAATATGCAAAAGGGTCAATGTATAGTTCAGGGAGACAGAATCAAACCAAATGGAGAATTTGGTTCGATTCAGCCCGCTCTCGTTAATGTGACCAGTTTTGGAGAACGAAAATGAGTGAGAATGTTAATTTTCATATGACGTTTCCTCCGACGCCTGCATACATAGGTCGTCTTCTGAAAATAGCAGATGGTCGTGTTCGCACTGTGGCAGAAATCGCGGAAGAAACAGGCATTCCAGAAGGCGCATCTTCTGGAAAAGTCCGTCCACATATTCAGTATGCAAGTTACATGGGGTTGCTTAATTCTTCGGATTTTACGCGAACTCCTCTTGGTAAAATCGTATATCTAGAAGACTGTATGCTGACAGAGAAATTGACTCAGATGTTATGTCATGTCAACATGATCTCGCCAACGGGTGCTCCTATGTGGAGATATTTGTTCCATGAATTATTTCCAGAGAATCAAGGCCATATTAGCAACGGATTGATTTCAGATTCGATGAAGATCAAATTTGGTGCAACTGCAAAGTTCGCACCGTTGATTACAATGTATACTAAGCAATTCACGGAGTTGAACCTGATTTCTTTGGAAGGCGACTATATCATACAAAATCCATCCGCTTTCGATAAAGATCTTCTCTATGTTTATGGATATGCCCTTTTTAATGAGTGGGAAGCTATTTATCCGGAAAAAACTGAAATCACCGCGGTTGATTTGGAAAAGCTATGTTTTAGGCATACATTTGGATGGACTCAAGCGGAAGAATATGAAGTACTGGAAAAATTGTGCCTAGCATCCGTGATTGGTTTGAATCGCCAATTGGTGCCTTTTACAGTTCGAAAATTAACCTCAAAAAGTGAAATGCTGCCCAAACTCTATACTTTACTTTTTTAAGAAAGATGTGGTGAGAAATCGTGCGGTTTGATGAGATCCTTTCTTTCCGAAGTGACCTATACTTTGAGGGTGCAGTCCAAGCAGATTGGTTCTATAATCCTCCACAATCTAAAAAAGTCTCGGAGAGTTTTGTCTTTCACGGTCCTCAAAATCATGCGGTCACAACAGAAGAAGTTGGATATCGCAATTTGATTGATACGGCGAGCTTTGCCCAAAAGATAGTAGAAAAGCTAGATGACTCTGGCGAGCATGATAATCCGTTTACGCTTGCAATTGCTGGATATGGTACCGGTAAATCACATTTAGCAGTAACGCTATCGGAATTTTTGTCAGGACCATCCTTTCACCCGGATGTTTACCACAGTATTCTGGCTAATATCAAAAAAGCAGATCCTGGGATAGGAAGAGAAATCCAAAACTCTTTCACAAGCAAGAATCTAGTTCTTACATTAAACGGCGTTAATGATTTTGATCTTCACTATGAACTTCTTCGTACAGCACAAAAAGCACTGAAACTGTACGGAGAATCAGAAGAAATTATTCAACAACTCGATCGAGCTCACGAAACCGCACGTATCTTTTTGGGTAATAGCTTTGCAAATATGCAAACCGCCTATGAAGCATGTGCACATAAGCGTGGCGTAGTATTACAAGGGGCAGACCTGCAAAAATATCTCAACGATACGATTTCTGATGATGATACTTATGAAATCGTAAATGAGGTATACCACTCTATCAATGGCCACTACATCCACTGGGATGAGGGCGTTTCTGCAAAACAGATTCTACAGATCCTGTTAAATGAGTGTTGTGGCAATTATGGAAGCTTTGATAAAATAATCATTCTTTTTGACGAATTTGGGCGATTTTTGGAATACGCATCTGCGAATCCAGGAAGAGCTGGCGACTCCGCACTTCAGCAAATCTTTGAGGCAGTTCAAAACGCAGAAGGGGATATCCAATTTATCGGCTTTATTCAGGCGGATATTAAAGCCTATCTTCAGCGGGTTGATAAATCAAGTAACATTAGTAGATATATCGACCGTTTTGATGCTAGCGACAAGGTCTATCTATCTTCTAATCTGGAAACGATTTTTGCAAATTTGATCGAAGTGAAAAATTCTGCAATGTTCCAATCTTGCATTGCAAATTATTTTTCTACGCATCAAACAGAAATACAGGATATCTACCAGTGTCTGCAGAGATGGCTTCCGATGAAGGGTGTCTGGAAGCTCCTTCCCTCCTTTGAGAAAAACATTATTCTAGAACTTTATCCGCTGCATCCAATCTCAACGTATCTATTAACATCGCTGACCGACTGGCTGCAAAATCGATCTTCGCTGACATTGCTCAATGAAAAATTCCATTCAATGTCAGCACAAGAAATTGAGAGTGGAAAAACAATTCCTTGGATTCGTCCAATAGATCTTATCTCTGGAAACTTTTTTGTTGAATTGCTCAATGCGGAAGAACAAGGCCGACAGCGAAGCCAGATCTGTATTTTGTACAATGCAATCCTGACAAGATACAATAGCAAACTCTCAAAGAATGAGCGGAATGTTTTGCTGGCAAACGTTATCCTTCGAATTTGCCATTTTGCGACGGAAAGCTGCGATGATGCGCTTAAAGCAATCGCTTTTTGCACAGCACTTTCAAGAACGGAAATCGTTGAGGCGATTTCGACGCTTGAAAACGAATACGCTGTTTTGGAATATGATGCACGCGCGAACTGTTTTGACTTCATAGCAGACGCAGTTGGAGCAAATGAATTCCGCCGTTTTGTCCAACAAAAAATAAGGAAAATTCCCTTTTCTCCTGCCATTCTTGAACGAAACGAAGCCGTTCGTTCGTTTGCAAAGATCGATGAGCCGTTCGTAACGCCTTTTGGTGAAATGCATGGTATCCAAACGAGCGAGTGGGCTTTTCAACAACAACTTCTTTCGGCGGAGCAGCTAAACAGTACTGCGTTTGAGCTCTATGTAGATCGTTGGCGAAAATCGACAGCACCAGAGCAACCCAAAGGTCTACTAGTATGGGTGTATTTCAACAAAGATACTGAAAGCAAAAAAATCGAGGCCATTCCTCAATTGGTAAAAAAATACTGTAGCAATCGTCCTATTGTAGTTTTAGCGTTAAACGACGCAGATGGCGCGCTACAAAATGCAGTTGTTTCGTACCTGGCATACATACAAATGGATGATGCTAGCAGACAACGCTATGTTCGGTTCTACGAAGATGGGTTAAAAAAGGCTTCTGACATCCTTGAAAATCAATTCGATTTATTAAAACGGGAGCGTCAGGTGTTTACCCCCGTTGGACTAGAGAGAACAAGTCTTAGAATGGCAAAATATCTAAGTGATATTTTTGAAACGACTTATCCACTTGTTGTCCCGTTCGACTTCGAAAACTTCGGAAAAAAATCAGTAACAAAGGGTCGAAAGCTGTTTTCTTCGATTGCTCGTATGATTGCTGCAAACGAGTCGGAACAGTTCTTTAAGGTTCAGAGTGGTGAACTGAAAAGTCGATTTGATTCGCTGCTAAGATATGGTGAGTACGCTTGGAAAACTGTAAGCCAGGATTACACTTTAGTATATCCTCAGAATCAGTCTGTTGCGCGTGTCTATCAGATATTAGAAAATCAGTTGCATGAGCAACGATATCTTGATTTTGGAGAGACGCTTGAGGTTCTGTACAAGCCGCCATATGGCCTCAATCAATATAGTGCGGTTCTGCTGCTGTTGATTTTGGCCATTAACGAAGGGTATCATACAAAGCTTTCCGTTTCGGCGCAAAAGTATACTGTTTCCTCATGGAGCATTCAGGTGTTTGGGGAAACAAAAGTTGAATTAAAAACTTTTGCGCTTACAAAGCTGTCGGTGATCGACATTGCAGAGACTACCCAAAAGTATGTATCGCTGTTTAAACGTGTAGAAGATGTTTCGGACCTCGAAATTTTGCTATCATTAAAGTGTGAGCTAGATGACCTACAGCAGAGCGAGGAACTTCCTAAAGAATTGGAAATGCAGTATAAGCTAGCGGCTATCAAGCTTACCGCAGCTACCATGGCGGAATCTGCATACGACAAAAAATTAGGCGAGTTGCAAACAATATATAATACTGCGTTAGAAAACAAGAATTTGGGCTCTTTTATAACTGCTTACCAAAATGCATCTCTTATGACTTCTGTTATAAGTATGAATGGTTTTACGTTTGCGTTTTCTAATTTGCAGATTCAACCATTTAAGGAAATTCAAACTAAGTCTAAGAATTATTTAGATACAAATCTGTCTGAATGGCTTCCTACGCAACGCTGTCAAGCTGTCGCTGAAATGGACCGGTACGAGCACCGAATGAAAAAACTCATTCGTTCTTTGGAAGAAATGGGATATGTTTCAGAAGCTCGAACGGCACGAGGCATTTTAGAAAAGGAACTTGAAAGCAGCGCAAAGATTCAACGACGAACGAAACTAGTTAGCGAAACAACAACATTTCTGGAACACACGGATAATATTCGCACGACCAGTTCTTTGCAAACTTTGGATGAATTTCAGTCATTAGGGAAAAAGCTTATTGCAGAGTATGCGCAGTACCCAGCAGAAGAGTTTACGCTCCAACAGAAAAAATTGTTTAAGACTCTAGCTGGAAAAGTTTCTGACATTTCCAATATCATGGCATCTCGAAAGAAGGAAATGGATGAGATCTGGAATGATCTGTACGATTTGGAGTCGTTGTCGGATCTAAAAACAATCGGAAACAGAATAGGGGCTCTTTTGAATGCAGGGGTTCCCGCTAATGATCGTGATGACTTTGAGAGTTTGAGAAACTTCATTGATGGTTTTTGTACGGATGCGGATTTATTCTATCGGATGGATGACGATCGACACTTGTTACAGGAAACATATGACCAATACTGTAAAAAATATGAGACCTCTGATGCTGATGTGGACGTGAGGCCATTGTTAGATAAGATTTATTCAACGAGAGTCAATCAGTTGAATAATCTTGATAAACAATGGAAGAAAAAGTATCTGGAGCAAAATTTTCCAAGGTTGACTGTGGAACAGTTGAAAAACTGGAAAGAAGAAGTTGTACGGATGCCGGGATATCTGACTTCTGAAACCATTGCACAGATTGAATCAACGGCAGCCACAGTTAATGCACTATTGATTAGGAAGAAAGTTGATTATATTGTTTCGCTGATCAATGATCTTAATGCTGAAGAGCGAAAAGAGTTGCTAAAAAGTCTTTCTCAAAACTAAAATGGCGTTGCTACTATAAGGTGCAAAGCAAGCCGAAAAACAAATGTAGAACAGAGGCACTGAGTTGAACTTAGTGCCTCTGTTTTGTATATGTCTTATTTTACAAAACAATTATCTTTTATGTCTTGCTTTAAATAGAAAAAGACGATACAATAATGGAAAAGGAATCGTGTGCTAGTCAAATAAGGTGGTGAAAGCAATGGGGGAAGCAACAGTATATTGTGTCATGCACATGGAAAAGTGCGTGGCACAGGTGAGCACGGCTGGTGAATGCAAAGTTTTCCTTGAAGATTTCATGCCCTATGGTTTGGTGCTGAAAGAATCGAATGACTTTGATACTCGAATCAATAATGTAACCAATTTTTATTATTGGTGCGCATCCCGTATGCTAACGCTGGATCGTACCTACGCGAAAGAGATTCTGAATAGTATCGGCGCATCTCAAAGCGTTACGGATCGGGAACGTGCACAGATTGCGCTTTCGTACCATTGCCTGTCACTGCTGGATGTGTTCTGGGTAAAAGGAGAAAAAGAGAATATCCTGTTTGAGGATATCAATCTCTACACACACTCTTTAAGCAATGCTCTTGTGGATATTGCACTGCGTGGGCATCAGATGACTGTGACAAATGCACATCTCTTGGCAAATGATTTGTCCACTGGTGGATGTTATCCTAAAGCGTGGGTGCGCAGAGAGGATGGTTTCTATCTTTATAAAGATGGCGGACAGGATGCAGCCGAGCGTGAAGTGCTGGCAAGTAAAATCTGCCGATGCTTTGACTGCCATCAGGTTTTGTATGAGCAGGGAATGTTTGAAAACGAGCCTGTTTCCATCAGTAAGATTATGACCTCGCAGTGATATAGCCTTGTGACGTATGCAGCCTACGATGTCTACTGCACAAACCATGATTGGAACACGCTGGATAAAATTCTGGAACTGGATGCCCACGGATACTATATGATGAACATTCTGGATTATCTGGTGGGAAACACTGACCGCCATTGGAAAAACTGGGGTCTGTTGGTGGACAATGAGACGAATAAACCTGTCCGGCTGCATGATCTGATGGACTTTAATCGAGCGTTTCAGCAGTATGATACAATGGATGGTGCAAACTGCCTGACTGTTGGAAAGCGGCATTTGAGCCAGAGAGAAGCAGCGATGGAGGCGGTGGGAAAAATTGGGCTGAATCAAAAATACGATATAAATAAAGATAAACTTGGTAAATATAGAAAATGGTTTAGTAAGCGATATCATCAACTAAACTAGAATAATCTGTGAGTATATAATAAACATCGAATGTCCAAGTTGTGTTAAGAAGGGAGTATAGTATGAAATCTATTGGAGTAAAGAATCTTCGATCTTTGAAAGATATTGGAATGGTTGAAATTAAACCAATTACAGTCCTTGTTGGAAAAAATAGTTCGGGAAAAAGCTCTTTCTTGAGGCTTTTTCCACTTTTGAAACAAACATTGGAAGCAAAGACTGCTGAACCAATTTTATGGTATGGAAAATACGTCGATTTTGGTGATTATGATTTAAGTAGAACACATTCTGAAACAGCAGATATTGAACTTAGATTTGATTTGGAATTGTCCAATATTTTGCCAAGATATTATACGGCACGTAATAGAGATGTTTCAAAAAAAATGGATGCATTGATTTTTTTTGGAATAAAAAAACAGGGAGTATCGTTTATTTCGGTTGAAATAAAAAAGCAAAAGTTCAATTTGTTCTTTGATAAATCCTCCAACATAGAAAAAGTTGAGGTAAATGGATGCCAATATTCTGGGAAACACTTCGTGAACTATTCGAGTGGCTCGTTGCTTCCAGAAATTATGATGAGGGAGGACTCAGAAGAAGGAGTATTTCGGAGCGATTATGATATTAATTTTGAGATACAATCTGAAATTGTAAAGTGTTTAAAATGTTATGCAAATCCAAAAACTAAAGACGAGACGATTGCTAAAGGAGTATCACCGGCGTTATTTGGCTCTCCTGAAGAAATCTTAAAACAACTACAAAATAGTAATGCGTTTTCTGATGGAATGAAGCGAAAATTGGCGAAAATTAATGTTGAGGATGAAGATTTCAAAAAAATTAATGATTTAATTACATTGGCAACAATTCCGCTAATCATGAGAGCAATATGTAGTGAGTTGGAAGCAGAGATTTATGCTGTGCGATATTCGAAACCTCTGAGACTTAATGCAGCGCGGTATAAAAGAATTCAAGGACTGGCCGTTGATGAAGTTGATCCAAGTGGTGAAAATTTGGAAATGGTGCTCACTAATTTGAACGATAAAGAGAAAAAACAGTTTTCGGAGTGGACGGATGAAATCTTTGGAGTAAGATTTTCAACAATATCAAAAGATGGACATGTTTCTGTAATCGTAGAAGACAGCAAAAGTCATACAAAGGAAAATCTTGTGGATACAGGCTTTGGATATTCACAGATTTTGCCAATATTGTTAAGTGTCTGGAAAGTTAATACTTCTGAAAAAGTGCCATACGGGAGAGTAAGATATGGATATATGACGAAAGCAAGATGCTACTATGAAGCCATAGAACAGCCTGAACTTCATTTGCATCCGGCTCTGCAAGCAAAACTAATTAATGCGTTTGCACAACTTGTAGCAACAGAAAACAATAGAAAAATAAAATTTATCATGGAAACACATAGCGAAACAATGATAAATCAGCTGGGGTATCTGATTTGTAAGAAGAGATTGCTGCCAGAAATGGTTAATATAGTATTATTTGAAAAGCAAGCTGATGGAAATACAAAGGTGACTCAAGTGCAATTTAATGAAAAAGGGCAACTGGAAAAATGGCCAATTGGTTTCTTTGATCCAGATGAGGTGTGAGAAACTATGGTTGTTGAAATTACAGCGGATGTAGTGGAATATTTAGAGTCTCACAAAGAGGAACTGAATGACCAAAGTGATATAATAGTAATGCTTGACGAGATTGCAAGACAGTGCTATGAACATCACCATGTGATTTATGCGGAAGCTGACATTTTAGAGTATTTGAAAAACTTTGAAATACTTGGAAAACGCTCAAAAAAGATCTTTTCAACGCTTTTTAGGAGAGCATTTGAGTTGAAATCATATGTAGATGTAACAAGATATAGAATTGTATACAGTACAGAGATTGATTGCAATACATTAAAGAAAGAAGATGGTATAGTTAAATTATATGTCCCTATTACAAGAAAATTTATGCTGTCACAATCAGAATTGGTTTGCGAAAATTTGAGAGATTGTGCACTCTATACTGATCTTACTAAGGAAATAATCAGGGAGAAAAATAGAAATATAAATCTTTCGATTCATGGAATTCACTGTGGTGGATCGGAAGCTGATACAACAATAAAAAATGAAATTCTGACAGGAGAATGTAGGCCGGTAGCTTGTATTATGGATAGTGATAAGAAAGGTGAAAACGACAAATATGGATCGTCCGCTCAAAATGCTATTGGAATTTACAAAGAAAAGAAAGAGATATATCCAATAGAATTACATGTTTTGGCTGTAAGGATGAAAGAAAATCTTTTTCCTCCAGAAGTCCTAACGTTGGAGACCAATATTAGTAACAAAGAATTTTTGACGGCGTTGATACAGGTTCAAGATGATTCTTGTTTTGAAGAGTTCTTTAAATTCTTTAACTTTAAGGATGATGTGACGTTAAAAAGAAGTGAAAAAGTTTTGAGTTTTAGAGCGGAGCTTGAAGCGATAGGCATTATATGGCCTAGTGAGGAACAAATAGTTAACGAACCTGATAAAATTTTAGTTCCGGGAATCGGAGCTAATGGTTTAGGAAATTTTCATAAAAGTGTGCTGAAGCATCAATTGGATGAAAGATATGACAAAATGGTACAATTCCGTTGCAAAGAAGAGGACTGTGAAAAAGTACATCAAAAAGCGATCAAAGCGCATCATATACTGCAGTATGTAAAAGAGCCATGGAAGGATGATTGGAAAGCCATAGAGCAACTCGTAATTGACTTTGGTATTGCATTCCCAGAAACAATGACTTTTGTTGGATGACAGGGTATGGTTTGTAGCAGATCTGTAGCAAATCGAGCTTATTTAACGAATCAACGTCCTAAAAAACGAAAAGTCATCATGCATCACACGCAGGGGGTCTGGGGTTCGAGTCCCTAATTCTCCACCATACAGTTCGTACTCGAACCCGATTCTTTACGAAAAAGGGTTCGGG
>OHXI01000272.1_pt1 | contig 25628 bp, 38 predicted proteins | sample 1579941 | NCBI WGS metagenome assembly OHXI01 (sample SAMEA3882553, study PRJEB24775) | human gut metagenome | biome: human-associated habitat; feature: intestine environment; material: feces | place: Netherlands | collected 2009/2010
TCTCCCTTTTTATACTCATTGTTATTGTTTATAATATATGGAATCACCTTTGCACCTTCTAATGTTTCCATACTGTATTTTTCATCATAGTTAAGAATATTAACTGTTAGTGTTTTACAAGAAGTAAAACCTACGCTAAATGTACTGCTGTCACTGCTAACATCTTCTATCGTTATTCCATCTTCCATAATTCGAGATGCATCTATTAACAGTTTTTCCCCTGTCACAAGTGTTATATCTATCTTTGCTGTGTCTATGCCCTTCTTTTCAACATTTAACATCAGTTACACCTCAATTCTGCTAAATTCAAGCGACCAATATACTTTACCATCCGTGCTGCATTCTACAATTTCCGCCTTTCTATCTCCAACATAGATATCTCGTGTACATGTTTTATATGGCACTCGTACATCTACATATTCCATCGCAGCGTACTCTATACCATCCACAGCATTGGCTATCTCAGCTGCTTTGTTCCATTCAAGTTTACTCCATTTTAACGGCACAGTGTCCTTTACTGCTACAACATCTTTATGTGCCTTTCCATCTAAAGTACGGCCTGTCTGGCTTGAACTTAGATCTGAAATTGTCTGTTGATATGCATCTGGCAGGGGTAACTCTACCCCTGCCAAAACAAACCTAGGTTTAAATCTTCCCATAATATCTCCTATATTCCATATATTGGATCTTTACCCGTTTTAATAGTTTCTTTTTTATACCACTTAATAAATGCTTTAAAAAATTGTGCCATTTCCCCAGTAAGCTCCACGCCTACATCCACTGCCACCTTCTGTTCGCCTGATGTTGAAAGTTCCTCTTTTATAATCTTTCTTAATAAAGCCTCTGGTGTTTCTATGTTAGTTCCATGTTTTTGATCTCCAAGTACAGCTGTAAATGGGCTATTGGGAGGAATAACAGCACCTTTAGCCAAAAACGGGATCTTAGGCACCGGTATTTTAGGAATAAAGCCAAACGGCTTGGCACCAACAATTGTCACATCTCGAAGCTTACTGAAAGCACTATCCAGTTTATTAAATGGTGCAGCAACCACATTATTAATTCCACTTATGAGGCGGTTCATAATACTTTTAAACACTTCTCCAATGTTTGACGCTATCTGTGAGAAAGATGTTGCTTTAAAACATTTTGTAACACCATTCCAAGCATTTGTGAATATTTTTTGCAATGTACTTCCAACTGAACGAAACGGATTTATAACAGCGTCAACGACAGTATTAATTCCTTTTTTCACAAAGTTTAGTGAATTTGTTATACCATTCATGAGACCCTGCATTAAAAATGATCCAAAACCGGCAAATACAGTAGATGGACTATGTATTCCAAAGAAATTACATACAGCATCTATAATAGGCTTAACCATGTTGTTATATATCCATGTGCCTATATTCTTTATCAGGTTCCATATTCCACCCTGCAATCCTTCAATTAGCATTTCTCCGATATTGTTTCCTATATCAAAGAAAAATGTTACAAATGCCAGAAATGCAGTAACAATCAGTTCTATCAGACCTCGTATTATTCCGCCCCAGTCAACTCCCTTTATTACTTCAAATACAGAATCAGCTACACCAGCCCAATCAACATTCCTAAGAAACTCCGTAAGCATGGAAACAAGACCTATTACTATGCCTGACACATCCATTCCAAGTTCCTGCCAATTAACTGTATTAATAAAATCAGATATACTCTGTGCCAAAGACAACCCCAACTGTGACCAATCAAATGTGGATAAGAAACCATATATCCAATCAAATGCTCCATTTAACATATTTGCAAGTGTTATTCCTAACAGTGACCAGTCAAATGATGCTATACTTGCATTTATTCCGTTTCCAATATCACTTCCGAATGTCAAAAAGTCGAAATTTGTAAGAAATGTATTTATTGTAAGTAAAACCGTATTAAGACCATTAGAAACAGTCTGTCCTACTGTATTCCAATTAATTCCATCATTTAAGCCATTGAAAAATGATGCAAACCGGATAGATATATTAGAAGCTTCCTGCTGAATTGTACTCCAATCAATGTTTTGAAGTGAGTTGGTTATCTTTTCACCTATGGTTCTGCCAATGTCCGTCATGTCAATATTATTCCAAGCTTCTTTTACCTTTTCAGCAAATGTAGTAGCCCCGGCATCATCCTCTACATCAAATGTTACCGCAGTCGCAGAACTGTTATTTTCATCTGTGTTAGAAGACAAAATATTAAACTCATCAATACTGGAGGATGCAAGCTGTGTCTGTTTTTTAACATTTTTTGCCGCTGCCGCCTGCTTATTCAACGCTTTTGCCGCCGCATTGCTGGCACTCACGCTCTTACCAAATAAAGTATTAGTAAATACTGCAAGCTGGTTTGTTATACTTTTAAGCCCTGCCATAAGAGCATTAATATATGGCAAAACAGCTGTATACACAGGTTGAAATGCTACTAACAGATTTCCTTTCACAGCTGCCAACGATGAAGCAAACTCTTTATTAGCGGATAACATTCCGCCCATCTGGTCTCTTATTGCGTTAAGTCCTTTTGTTAGCACTGTGAAAAACAGTGCCGTTTTAGCTAATTGTGCAATTTTTGCAAAAGCTTTATTCAATTTATCTGAGGCCTTGTTTGTTCCATTAAATGCTCCATTTAAACCTGTAGCTCTTGAAAGTACTCTGCCAATGTTGTTTCCTACCATTTTAAGAGCACTTCCAAGCCTCTTCTTTCTTGCTATAGATCTTTTCTCAACTGCTGCCTGCTCCTTTTCTGACTGCTTAACTGCATTTGCCTCTTCTTTAGCCGCCTGCTTGGCTGCTTCCGCTTTAGCTTTCTCATCAGCTTTAGCCTGTGCCGCCTGATTTCTAAGAGCCTGCTTGGCCTGGTCAATTGCTATCTTATTAGCCTGCTGTTGCATGTAATAATCTCTAAGTTCACCTTGTGCATACTCTATAGATTTATTTAACTCTTCTATTGCAGCCTGATCTTCTTTGTATGTTTCAGAATTTTTCCCAATATCAATCGAAGAATAACTCGCAACCTTATCTTCCAGTTCCTCCAGCTGTTTCTTATATTCTTTTATCGCTGCAATTATGGCTTGTGGTCCATTAACATCATCAAGTTTAGCCATTGCCGCATTAACCTTCATACTTGCTTCTGCAGCTTTTATGGCATCATCCGATAAACTATTCAAATCATCCTGAACGCCGCTTGTGTCAATCTCTCCGACTGCCTTCTCTATATTCCTTCCCATATTTTCTATAGACTTGGCTATATCATTGGCCATGCTCTTTAAATCCTTGACATCCTCTTCCATTCCATCAAGGTTAATAGCAGTGTCAAAACTAATGGTTCCTTCGCCTTCTTCTTTTTTCGCCACACCCGTCCTCCTTAAATGCAAAAATAGAGGACTGTGTCAGCCCTCTATCCAAATATAGATTCTATAAGTTTTTCTTCCTCGATTTCTTCCTGCGTTTTAACCCGAGGGATATCAATCATTTCTTTATTTTCCTGATAAAACTGGCGCTCATATTTTTCAAGTTTCTTGCCCTTGCTTAGTTTCTGCCTTATATACACTACCTCTGAAAATACACATTCTCCTATTTCCATATAAAAGCCTACAAAGGTCCACCAGTGTATATAACGTTCCATACGAACCTCTTTACCGGCCACCCTATTTATGGCTGGTATAATTAAAGATTCGTCATGCTCCCAGTCCATCAGCCTTACACTCTGTGTTTTTTCCTCTGAATAACACTTGCCGCAATCAATAAACCATACAGCTTTATCATATGCTTCCTGCATACTGTCCTGTGGAAGGCTCTCATAATCCCGATATAGTATTCTCATACAAACATAGCATTTTTCATCATCACTAAGTTCCGGATCATTAAAAGCCTGTATGATTCTTAATATATCCCTGTAATCTGTCCTAATTGCGTACAGATTACCACCAACTTTTAATTTCTTTGGAAGACCATTCATTAGTTATCTTCTACCCTTCTTATTCTTACTGCGGCGCTGCTGTCTGTTTTCGTATGGAGCAGTATAACTATTAACTTTAAGATTAACATTATCCATAGTCTCTCCACATTCTTTTCCTATCAGTCTGCCAATCTTGTCGATTATCTCTTCTACAAGAAGCTTTCCCTTGCCAACCCTGCATAATGGAGACTGTCCAGCGAAAAGAATATCGTATACATCCGCATTAAACAGATAATTAAGCTGTTTCTTTAATTCTCCATTAAATGTGCTTATCTGCTTTGAGACTATTTCCACATTGTCTGCCGGGCTTCCATCTGGATTAATAGAAGCTTCTGGCAGACTCTCAGAGATTTTTTCAAGGTTTGCAACAACCTCTCTATATCTTGGAAGAATATTAATATCTCCAGGATTAAAACGTAAGACTCTATTAGAATCACCATTTATCTTGTAACTTTTCAGACCTTCATCAAACGAAAGATTTTCCATTCTCCTCTACCTCCTACACTGCTGTAAATGTTGGTGCTTTATCAGCCATGGTTACTGTGCCCTGCTTACGGTTTCCATTAAAGCTAATATTGTACGGAATTGTAACCGCACCTGCTCCACCACCATAACTCTGTGGCTTTACAAGAACATCTTCTATCCATGCTTTATATGGTCCTTCTACAGTATCAACCACTACTTCAAGAATCTGAGTTGTACAGTCTTCTCCTGTAAGTCTGTTCATACTTATATCAAGCAGCTTCGGATAAATAGCGTCCTGCGTATTAGCATAATATGTATCAACACTCATGGACGGCTCATATCCATTGTCCTGTGTAGAGGTCTCTTCCCATATGTTTTTCTTTGTCTCTGTGTCCGGATTAAGTTCCACATTCATTTCCTCTACATCTTTTCCTATAAGAAACCACACTGGATCACCTGTACCAAAATTAGCATTAATATAATGCAGTAAATGCTTTCTTTTCAGCTTACCTATTCCTGTTTTAGCTTCCTCTCCACTTCCAAAAAGCTGCAACTTAATTTCTCTGTTTCTGTTCATAATTACCTCCTATGAATCTAATGTGTACTGAATAATTATCTGCAATTGATACCTTACCGGTCCCGTTACTTCATCATTCAGATAAGTTACAAGCATTGCGTTGGCACAATTCATATTCTTAATATGGCCGTGATACAGCTCATGCCCGTCACCTTTAGTAATCTCATACTCATTTTCTTCTACATTCTCAAGGTAGAAAGCCAGTTCATCAAGGAATGTACTATTACTTAATCTGTCATAGTCAGAAGATGCCTGACAGGTTGAATACATAATCATATCCATCTGTCTTACCTGTCCGCCAAGCACATCTTCCTTTATCTTGCTGTCTCCTGTTACAAAGAGCCCGGTTTCTCCTTCAGTATTATCCGAAAAGTCATAATGAATATTGTTAGTAAATTCATCTATCCTTGGATAGTTCATTATTATTTCTTTAGCTGCTTCTAATACTGTCATAGTTTGTTGGCTAATGCCTGCGCTCCTTTCAGTATCTGGTCTTTCTTGGCTTTTTTCATCCTCTCGAAATAAAAAGCCCCTCTTGTTGGTGCTCCCTGATATTGTAGATCTCTTGCGGTCGGTATCTTATCTTCATTTTCCGGTGCCCATGTGCTTCCTGTTGGTTCATATATATACACCTTTCCTGCGTATTGAAAATGTGCATAATCTGTATCAACACGAATTGAACCAGAGCCAATCACTGTACTGGATATCATACTCTGAATCATTACTCCTTCTCTTCTTGGCATCATAGGCGACATCTGTTTCATAACTTCGTTATCTATAAATTTCTGTACAGGTCCGCCTTTCTGAAGTCCTTTCCTTTTGTTAGGAAAGTCTTTTAATGTAACCTTGAAATTCCCATTACATCTAAACCACATACTTATCACCTGCAATTCAGTTCATAATGCTGCATATTCCTGCTTCCATAGCGCTTATCTGCAACCTTAGTAATCTCATATACCCTTGCAAGTTTCTTTAGCTGTTTAAGGCTGTCAGATATGCCCTTGTCGCTTGTATTATCAAACTCAAGTTCGCATTCCCCTTTAACAACAATATCTCTGCGAACAGTAAATACCATATTATCCGTTTCCGGTATACATATATACACTTCATCTGCTCCGCTTGAGCCTTCCTTGCTTGTGTTCTTCTGTACACTATCCTGCCAGAACACCTTTTCAATGTAATGTCTTTCATATCCATTATTTGTAAATGAATATAACGTCATATCTGAATTAGTGTACATCTTCCGTCTCCTTTTTCTTGACCGGCTTTGATTCTTCAACCACATATCCGCTTTCTTTTAAAACGGAAACAACATAATCATTGTTGCTATATCCCACTCCATTCCTAAACTCTATTCCATATAGAATCTCATTCGTTTTTCGTGGAGCTGTTATCTTATATTTCATGGGTACATCCTCCTGACATCACGCGGCTTAATAAGCCTGTGTTAGACAAATACATATTAACAAGTTCCTTAATATCCGTTTTTAATGCTTCTTTCTGTGTAGCACGACTTTCATATGACACAGAGTAATCCCCAACTTTCTCAGATGTTATTCCCTGTGTCTCTGTTGTCTTATCATATCTGCACATCTTTTCAGCAATAGCACATGTACACTGCTTAACTTTATCCGGAACATCCTTTATCTTTTCAATTTTCCCATATGTGTAATGACTTAACCATGTTCCAGCCTGTTCCGCATAATAATCAAAATCAGAGGCGCTAATAAGCGCCGTCCTGCCTGACAGGTAGTTATCCATGTAATAACTGTAATCTGCGTATCTCATTAGCACCTCCTATATTAAAGACTTGGTAACAGTACAGAGAATGGGCATCTCTTAGTCTTGTTCTTTTCCATAAGGTTCACTGGATTAGGAATCTCCCAGCCAAGTCTCATTACAGCTCTAAGTGCAACCATATCATTCTGCATAAGGTTATATACAATTTCCTTAGTTGATGGATCCTGAATTACACCTTCTGTGAATATCTTGTATGTAATATCCTGTCTGATTGAATATACAAGCTGTTTAAAGTCTCCACCAATCATAAGCGCCTTAGTCGCATCAAATGCACCATTTAATGGAAAGTACATAGGACCTCCATCAAGCGCATACTGTGTTGAGCCCTGCATATCTGATTTAAAGAGTGGATGTCCATTTTTATCAACTAAGCTTCTTAACTTAGCACGCATTGTTACATCACCGATATATCCGTTAGGAAGATATCCCGACTTCTCAATGCTTGCAATTGTTCCACCCTCGCCCATTATGTCGTTGTAAAGATCATCCGTTAAATTCTTCTTTGCGCCTGCTGCCGTAGCTGTAGTAACAATATCATCTCTCCATTTAGTCGGCTTATCTACTCCAAATAAAATTGCACCATCAATCTTGTTAGCAAATGCCTCTGCGACTCTTGGCTTTATTTCGCCCCAGAGGTCATAGTCTGCATCATCTAATACTGCCTCCGGAATTGGAATAATAACAGCAATCTCCTCAGCATAGATTATTTTCTTGTCCCATGCCTGTCTTGATGTCTGCTTTGTTCCTGGTTCTCCATTCACAAAATATGCTAATGGGAGCATATCAAGCACTGGCATAGATGTTTTATTGCTTGTCATGTTAGGTAATTTCCTTCCTAACTGTAATACAGCTGAACCCTGCACTGCAGACTGTATAATTTCTCTGCTTATCTGTTCTGGAATAAGTGCGCCGGCATCTTCTCTGCTTACCATACTTCCTTCTGCAAATCTCTGTAAATTTAATTTACTGTTTCTATTCATGTTTACCTCCTATTTCCCTTAAATGCAGCTTTTAAAGCGTCATTTATTTTTTCATTAGATGTTCTTGTATCAGCATTTCCATTACCAGATACACCAGTGGATACCCTTATCCCTGTCTGTTCTCTGTATCGTGGATTATCCTTTAAGAACTTGTCTGCTGCCGCATTAAAATCCGTCTTATCATCAACCATCTGACCGACTTTAAATGTTACATAATCAATGTCCTCTTCTCTTACTTTCTTTCCTCGTAAAAGATTCTGATTTTCCAAAGCCGCAAGCTTTGTCTTTGCTTCATCTCTTTCCTTTTCCAGAGCGCTCACATCTGGTTTAGATGCTGCTTTCTTTGCCTTATAATCTTTAAAGGCCTCTTCTGCTTCCTGCTTAGACATTCCCTGCTGTGCAAAGAAATTAGAAAGCGCTGCCTTTTCTGCTCTTTCTGCTCTAGCAGTCGCAATTTCCTCTGCCTGTTCATAACTGTAGTTCCCACCACGGTTTGTTTCTTTTCCGGCTGTTCCAGTTGTTCCCTCTCCATCGCCGTCACCGAAGAGCTGTAAATTTAATTTTCTTTTCATTGAAAACCTCCTTATCCGTGTTTAACGCCACCCACGTTTCGGCGTGAAAAAAGGCGCGGTTTGTTGCAACCTCGCCTTGATTTCTATATATTTATTTCATTTTAAAGATTAACACACTTGAAGCGGACAAAACGGACAAACTTTTTATAATTTCCAAAAATTGCCCTTGCTCCTGTCTCAAATGCCCTTAATAACAGCTTTGTATCATCACTTGTATTTTTACATTTTAATTCCATATACCCATTGTCCTGACTGCATACATATTCGTCATCCGTAAGATTTTCTATGCTCATCACGCATGTCTGGCTCAATGCTGACACTGCCGCACACACAATATCTTTACCCGGTTCTGCATATCCAGCATGTCCCTCTATTATAAATCCATTATCATACATCTGTATTAGTATCATATTATACCCTTCCCAGACCATCTACTGTTACCCTGTCTCTTCTTTCTCTCATTCCCATTTCTGTCGTGAAGTCTGTATATTCTGCACTGGTCTTTCTATACTGTGCTCTCGCTGCTTTTATCTGTTCCTGCTCCGCTCCTGACTGTTTTAGTAAGTGTATGTCCATTCTTTGCTTCCTCATAAGTGTCTCGAGCTGTCTCATCCTTTGTGTTGCTTCATATGTCGTGTATTCCTTGCCGTTATATTCTTTTTTCTGATTCTCCTTAGCATTCATTCTGTCTAATTGCTCATCTGTATAAAGCCTTACTGATATGCCAGGAATGAAAGCCCAAAAATGATGATAACAGTTAATGCCACACAGCCCCAGAGGATCTACTCCATACCCTGTTGTCTGCACAAAATCTTGATATTCTTCTGCTGCCATATATATTCCTTCCTGTTGCACCAGTGCAACTTGGGTAAAATTATTTTATTAAGTGTTGATATTTTCTCGATTTTGGATATAATATAAGTAAGATATCTTATCTTTAGAGAAATCTCACAAACTCCACTGGGGGTGCGTTAGATTTCTCTATTTTTTTGTAGATACTTTACAATCTTATCTCCTTTAACAATCACTACTCTTTCAGCATGTTTTGTATTATAATATTTTGTAAATACACCTTCTGCCTGCTCAAAGATTTCTTCATCACTTAATTTACTGTTTGTTATATCAAAAATAAAATTTTCAGCTTGTTCCCTCTTTTTATGAACTATATCTCTAATTAAATTTTTGCTTGTACCATTCTTTAATTCTTTTAAATCCCATCTTTCTCCTGCTATTAAATAGTCTGGTGCATGTACATTTTTATATATTCCGCAAATTTCAGGAACAAGATTTACCTTTTCCCCTAATTGCGAACTTAATATTTCTGCAATTTGCAATTCTCTTAAAGAATTATTCTGTTTAACATTGATATTATCAATTTTATATGTTACTCCATCTGTAGTATATTCTTGTAATTCTTCAATTTCCCCTGTATGTGTACTAACTTTATTGGTATATTTATCAGATAAATCTATATACGAACTTTCATAATTTTCCTGATTATCCGTATCTATGTTTTTGCCGTTTACTCCATTTCCCCTGTTCCACTTAAAGACACGTCCTTGCCATACCTGATGTGTAGGTCTGGCAGTCTCGTGCCAGCTTACTTCTACATAATCCGTGTGAAGCTTGTCCATATTCTGCTCTGTTACCTTTGCCGTAACCTGTGTAACCGCTGTCATTATGGCACGTCTCGCTGCAACCTCTATACGGCTGGTTCTTCCACTTGCATAGTCTATTGTTCGTATTCCAGAGTTAGTCATCTCATTTATGGTGCGCTTAATAACCTGACTATAACTGAATGCTCCACTGGTTATTTCAAACACTGCACGGCTTAAGGTATCTTTATAATACTTAGTTAGAGGTACCCATGTCTTAACACCTTCCCTCTGTCGTACAAAGCCCATTGTATTAGTTATATTCTTATATGTTCCCTTAGTCTGGTCCTTTATTGCCCCTATAAACTGTTGGAGCTGTTTGTTGTCTTTATACGCAACAAAATCAGCTCCAACCGCTTTATATAAATCACTGTCCCTGTTATACCCTCTCTCAAATACATCACCGAATATATCTTCAATTTCAGAATATGTAAGCTTTAATGTCTTTTCAACGTACCGCTTTATCATTTTTTCACTTTCGCCCATCTTAACAAGCTGGAAGATATCATATTCTGCCGTTGCTGTTATCATGTTGTTTTCTTTTATCCTGGCAACAATATCTTCCAGTATCTTAAGTTCTAAGTCTGAAAATGCCTGCTCTATTGGCTTAGGCATTTGTTCCATCTCTTCCTGCGTCAATGCCATATGTTATCACTCCAATACTGTTTCCTGCTCTGGAAGTTTCTTCTGTGCCTCTTCCAGTGTTTCCCCATAGTATTTAGATCTATATTCTGCCAGAGACATTACGCCCATAGATACATCATTTCTATCTTCTTTGCGGATTGTGTCTTTATCCTCAATTATAGAATCATCAAAATCTATGTTTACCTCTGCCTCTTCATTTACTCCTGCCCCTATACTGTTACCAAGCCGGCATATTATTGCTATAAGCTCTGTAATAACATTATTTAGGATAATTTCATGTTTCTTGATTGTTCTGTACATATCACTATTCTCAGATATCACCTGTGTTGCTGTGGTTATATTGCCATTCTCAAATTTATAGTGTTCTGTACCAAATCCTGTTTTTACAGAAAGAATATTAAGAAAATCATTAATACCTTTATTGTGAGCCTCCGCCCTTATCTCCATATTACTTTCAACGATTGGTTTTTTATCGTCCATATTCTCTTCTGGCAGTTTATAGAACACGACATCGTCTGGATCAAACTGCTTGTTTCCACCAATTGTTTCCTGCATAACATCATGGCTTACATATATTCGCTTTTTTCCGAGTACGAATTCATTAACATAACTGTCATACGCTGTGTCACATCCCTTTAACTGGTCTATTGCATTTGCATATATTGCAATCCCCATAGGATTATCTTCATCAAAGTTATTGGCCACATTAAGCTTGTCAATCACAAATTGCCGCTTACTACTGCCAGTATGTATAACAGGAGTCAGGTTTTGGAACGGTGTCATACCTTTCCATAATGCCTGCTCTACTTCCGTGCCGGCTCCCTTTGTTGCCTCCACAACATGATTGTGTATTACATATTCTCCATTCTCTAAAGCATGTATCTGTATAACAGCATATTCCTTTGTCTTATATGTCTTAGGAAACACAAAAGCACATTCTTCTATGTAATCATTGCTCCAGCTAAGGGGATATATATTATCTGCTGCCACATAATCTATTTTTACTTCTCCATGTCCTGCAATAAGTTCTCCGGTCTCTTCATTCGCCATCGCATTTGTTATATACGGCACATATGCTACAGTCCCCAATGCGGCCTTCTTCTCCTGATATGTATTTCCCAACACCTGCCAATTATTTTTATTGAGAACATCTTTAACATATTCGCTTGTATGCTCATCATTTATCGTTATCGCTACATGCTCATTAAGCAGAAGGTCAGCTATATCTTCACTAAGTTTCTTAGCCATTCCCATAGCCCCTCTTTTGCAGTTAATATACTTCTCGCCGGAATATATCCTATACGAGTGAAATCTTCTTACATTAGACCTGTACCAGCTTTTCCATTCCTCTATTTTGCTGTAAAACCCTGTATCTATTGTATCGTAACCATATTTCTGTAAAAATTTTGTTATTATCATTTAGTCCTCCTGTTCTGCTATAGGTAAAAAGTACTTAAGATACTTCCACATTCCCATAACCGCATAACGCATAGCATCCATGCAGTGGTCATTTACCTTTACTGGCACTTCTTTCCCCTGTTCAATTGATTTGGCATCATATTCGTATGTACCAGCTTCCCGTGTAAGATTCTCCTGTGTTGGAGACACCTCTAACACTCCATATGTCATTATTTTTTGTGTCCTTGATATTCCCAGCGCAACATCATTTTGAGCATCTACTATCTTTACAGCCGGACATTTACGCTTGATTTCTTCTGCGAGACCTTTGGCGGAAGGATCTATATACACAATGGCTGTTGCTATTCCATATTCTTTCTGCAGCTCTTCAAAATATTTCTTAAAATCTGATGCATATTCTGACGGGGATTTCTGTTTGCCTTCAGTTCTTCCAGAATAATAATATTCTTTAAGCCCTCTGAATTTTTTCTTTGCAGCGTCTAGCCCCCATGCCTCATATGTTGTTGCGTTCATCTGTCCATAATCCACTCCGATTGCAACCGGATATACAGCTCTTGGAGGTTCAACTATCATATTCTGGTTAAACATGTAATATATGATTTCATCTATTCCGGTACTCTCTCCCAGCCACACCCAGCGATATTGTTTTTCATCAGATTCTTTTAACGTCTCCGCTGTCTCTATAAGGTCCTTTCCTACCCACTCTGGAGGAACATCTTTGTATGTCGTGTGAATATGCACACAATCTGGACGCTTCTCCATCTTTTTACACCACTCCACGATTGGAGCATTGGGATTCTTGGGTGGATTGTACAGATATATCATTTGGAATCCGCCATTATTCCCTCTGGCAAATGTAGCCTCTATGTTTAAAAGCTCATCTTCTCCATCTCCATCATCAAAGAATTCTGTAGCTTCATCGATAATTACCAGTTTTATAGGCCTATCTTCGTCTATAATACCTTTTGTATCGTCGATACCATCAGAGCCTGCAAAATACATCGTATTCCCATTTTTTAAATATTTAATCTCCATCGGACTCTTGGTTATATGGAATTTGCTCTTAGGTACTTTTAATCGGCTAATTCCTCTAAGCATCTCCTTATACACGGTCTTTCTAAGCTTATTGTGATGCTTTCTAAGCACTACAACCGAACCTTTTTCCGAAGAAACAACCTGGTAATCTCCCCTTATCGCTGCAAAGCTGGATTTCGTTCCAGCTCGGCCAGATGTAAGAATGATATGCTTAATACTCCGGTTATTAAATAACGGCTGGTATTTAGGTATTATCAAATCACTTATCCTTATTTCAGACATCGTTAATAATCACCACGCTTTCATCTTCTCCATCATCTTCCTTGTGCTGCAGCTTATCTCTTTGTGCATTTAGCAGGTCAATTTTTGCTTTCTGCTCCGCTGTGGCCATATCCATATGTGCCGCAAGCCAATCAAGCGCTTTTAGCTGGTCATGCATCTTAATTTTTATTCCATTCTGTCCCTCTGATATTTCCGCCAATATACTCGTATCCGTGTAATCGGATTCTTTTAAATCAACATAGGAATATTCATTTATTTTTTGCTTTCCCGTATTAGGATCTATAACAGGAATGTCCCTTCCATCCTTCTTAACCCACATCGGAACCCTTTTCTTTCCAAATGTTACATAATCCCCAATATCTGAGAACGCTATATCCATATACTTCTGGAATATATCTTCCTGAGTTAAATACTCCCTTGTTATCCGCTCTTTTTTAAGAATATCTATCATTTCTTTAATCTTAGGATTCTTTAGTAACCTGCAACCCTCTACTGCCGCCGTACTGTAAGAACAGTTATATGCCTTTAAATATGCTCTTGTAGCGTTAAAGCATTTAACAAAATACAAACAAAAAAGCCGTTGTTTCTCAGTCAAATTGGCATTATCCTCTACCATCTGAACATCATTCACAACAGCTTTATTTTTTGTGTGCACACCTTTTTCAGTTTGTGTGCATACTTTTTCAGTTTTGTGTGCACACTTTTTCTCCTGTGCACTTTTATTGGCTTTCGTCCAGCCATACCTTGTTTTCCAGCTTTTTATAGTATTAATACTTACACCATACTTCTGTGCCAGTTCCTTATATTTCATGCCGGATATATAATCAAGTTGCGCCTGTTCATAGTTTGGTGCATTTGGCAATATCATCACCTTCCTTTTTAACCAAAAAGCTCCGACTGCTGCCAATGAATCTCTTCACTAGCATACTGCCGGAGCTTTTCACAATAATAATTTGGAGAAGGATTATAGCTTATGTTTGACATCACATCTATTCCAAGCTAAATATTATCACACCTCATACGGACAAAACGGACAAACTTATTTTTCTTTCAGATATCTTTCCATTTCTTTTCTGCAGCTTTCCGCTGTACAATTCTTCCCCATATGCATAGCCACCTGATACCATGTCATTCTATCGGTATACTTAAGGCGCATCATACGTCTCATCCTCACATTAGGCTCTTTCTCTATCAATTCTTTAATCTGCTCAAGAATCTCATCAATCTGTGCTTTTTTTAATATTTTCATCTGCAGTCTTGTTTTTTTCTCTGAATAAGTCTTATGTGGAAACCCCTCTATGACATAATGCTGCTTACCTCCGTTTCCACCAGATACACTATCTCTCTCTGTATATCCGCCCTTACATGTCATATTATCAATATCTTTCTGAATTTGCGTAATTTCTCTCTGTAAATCTTCCAGCTCTCTTATCAGATCAGGATATTGTTTTAATAATTTCTTAATATTGTTCAATATGCATCACCTTCCTCATTCTATCTGCTGCCAGTTCTTCCTTATCTAGGATTTCCAAAATATAATACTGCTTATCCGGCAAAGCTCCCCACTCTGGTCTCCCTTTTCCAATTCTTAATCTACATCTTGCTTTTATTGTTTTAGAATCCTTGCTATATCCATTGCGGAAAATAATCTCCTGAATGCTGTCTTTCCTTATCTCCTCTGGTACTTCCTCACCTTGCAACAACTCATATTCGCTTCTATCTGGGAAAATGCTTGATGGATCTATGGTTACAGCTCCAAACAGATTCAGGAATCTTGTTTCGTAATATTCTTTTATATCTCGGTACTCTTCTCTCTTTTCTCCAGAAAGAATCATGTCAAACCACTTTTTCTTGATTGGCAATATTAGCATTATGAATCACCTTCCCTTCCAAGCATATCAGCCTTGATTAATTCATAAATAATATCAAGGTATGTCCTGTAGTCTCTATATCTACAATTTGCGTTTTTGTGTATTCTTGGATCGTCATTTTTCCAATTCATAACATCAAAGTGTACATCACTCACAAAAATCATTTTTTCACCTCTTGCAACGCAAAGATAATAACAACCGCTCTTGCCATATTCACCCTTACACTTCTTAAAACCAAATTTTTCAAATTCTTTAGCTTTTACTTTCGGTATTAACATATCCTCTCCCACCTGCCTTTACTATCTTGGTTGCCTTTATCTGCATCAATCAGTCTCATTTTCCCTCCTGATAAACCTCTCTCCATCACACCAGAAATAATCTTCTGTCGGCATGTTGTTCTTTATAATTGTCTTATTGTTACATGTATATTCTGTTACCACACTCTTGGAGCAGTGCTCACAAGTCATCTCCGTGAAATCTTCGCACCTCTCAATCTTAAGTATCTCATCAAGATCTGATTCGTTGTTAAGCTCATTTATGCATATTACGAGGCTGTTATCTCTTTCTATCTCTACTGTACTACCGTCTTTCTTTGTTATTTCCCACATATAATTACCTCTCTCCTATGTCATCTATTGCTCTTGAATATTCATCATAGAGATTGTCATCATTAACACACATATTTATTAAGCAATACAAATATCCCTGAGCATATTCTATGCTGCACTGTTTTGTCTTAATTTTATTTTTTAAAATTATGTATTCGGACTTGAAATCCTTGCCTGTTACTTCTGTCGTTCCTGTTTCTTTCATTTTTTCGAAGTAAAATTTTATTGGCTCTCGTTTTTCCTGAACCATACCAAACCTCACAGCGATATTGTAAGTACACACATCCCTTTTTAGCCTGTCTGGTATTTTCTGTAATTGCTCTCTAAATGTCTCTAAATCCATCGTTGACTTATATCGATTGCAGGAGCCGCAAGCTGGCATCATATTGCTTACATCGTGAACATCTATGTCCTCGTCATACTCATAATTTCTTAAACAATGCAGATGGTCTACATTAAATCCTTTTTCCGGTATCTCGCAACCACAATATGCACAGTGACCATTATATTTTTGATACACAATCTTTCTAATCTTTTTAGAAATAGTTTTCCGCATTATCTATTCCTTCTTCCTGCTGCCATCTCTATTGTATTTATCAGCCGGCTTATAGAATGGGCAAGGCTTATCCTCCTTGGCGCAATATAACTCAATAAGCCCCTTACAATCTCTCTGCTCCAGATTAATCATAATACAATCTCTATTCATCCCAGTTTCCCCTTCCTGCATTACATAATGCCAATATTACCCACGCCACTATAAAGCCGGCTATAAAACCTATTATTCCTGCTGCCATACTACCTCCATATACCCATGCTTTTTAGTATCATATCTGCAAGTTTCTCTGCTTTTTCATCCAAAGTCTTCTCCTTCTCTTTTTCAAATTCTTCATCCGTCATCAGGGCAATTTCCTGCATATGCTCTATTTTGCTCTTAGCAAAATTCTCCGAGAGTCCTGCTCTAATCATGCCTCTATACACTTCCCTTGTTATTACTCCTAATTCTGCTGTTAATAGTGCGGGTGTTCCCTCCATTTTGATTCTTCCTTTATCACATTTAATCATAATCATTCTCCTTATTATTTTATTAGGCAAATCTTAATTGTCCTGTCTTTTCCTCGTTTATACTGCAGTTAGGCATTCTCTGTGCTATGCATAATTCTTTAAGATTAGCTCTTACCAGTGCATTTGGTACCATTGGACTAACAGAATTGCCACATCTCTTAACCTGCTCCGCTCTTGGGTATGTCTTTCCTGTGTAATCATGGTCAATTATGTAGTCGCTTGGAAATCCCTGGCACCCATACAATTCCCTAGGCTCTAACATTCTTAATCCTATATCAACAATCTGGTAGTCTGTACCTTCTATGGTTACAAGACCAAACCGGTCTTTTGTGGTAATTGTATCGAGAGGATGTTTAATATCCTGTCCTGTAGCATCACCATAATACTTAACAAGAAATGCCCTTACTTCTCCGAAATGTCCATCACCTGCTGTTATAGTTGGAAGAGGCTTCTTTATATCTCTTCCGTCACAATGGTTATTCATCTGAATAAGGTTCGATAAAACCAGTCCATATCTGTTAGAACCATCTATGGTCATAACCGGATTATCTATTGTCTGACCTCTTACTTCTCCCTGATTCGTTTCAGAATGATACTGAATCAGTATTGGACTAATAAGACATTGTTGATTGCCTGTGGTGATTGTATGTATCGGATTTCTGCAATTTCCACCCGGATGATTTGTTGTATTAGTTCCCATATATGGTGCAAGCGTTGGTTCAACAATCCCATATCCATGTTTACCTGTAATTGTTGGCAATGGTTCTTTAGTATCCAGCGGTCTTCTGTCTCCACCATGATTACACTGAACAATAAAAGGCTCTGGATTATCCAAAACAAATTTCTTTAAGCCTCTTGCGATTCTTTCCATTGTCTTGGGTGCTAATGGTCTTACCGCTTTTATTCCATATTTCTCTTTTATCTGTTCAGATGTATCAAATATGCTGGGGCATGGTCTGCTAAAATCTATCTGTGTATATGCTCCAACATAAGGTTTTAGCAGTCCCTTTTTCACAGCTTCGCTGTCTGCTGGTGCATGTGTAGGCTCTGGCCATATAATAGGTCTCTTGTCACATCTTGCAACCATAAAGAATCTCTTTCTCATGGTTGGCGCTCCGTAATCTGCTGCCACAAGCTCCCTGAACTGCACTTCATATCCTAAATCCTGCAGCTGGTTTACAAATTTATTAAATGTCTTGCCCTGCTTTGTTTTTATTGGATGATGCCCTCTGTTCAGTGGTCCCCATGTCTTGAATTCTTCTACATTCTCCAACATGATTACTCTAGGTCTTACCAGTCCAGCCCACCGGCACGCTACCCATGCAAGACCTCTTATATTCTTATCCTTTGGCTTACCGCCTTTTGCCTTGCTGAAATGTTTACAGTCCGGAGAGAACCAGGCAAGCCCCACAGGATGCCCATTACATGCCTGCACTGGGTCTACCTGCCATACATCTTCGCAATAATGCTTTGTATTCGGATGGTTTGCCTTATGCATTGCAATAGCTTTAGGATCATGGTTAATTGCTATGTCAACACTAAAGCCGGTAGCTTCTTCTATTCCGGTGGAGGCACCGCCCCCACCAGCGAAATTATCAACTATTAATTCCCCGTTTATCATATTAAGCCTCCATAAAGTCAAACAGTGTAGGTGTTTCTATCTCATTTTCTGCTTCCTGAAGATATCCAACACCATCTCTGAAATAGTCACAGCTCAGTTCTATTCCATAGCCATATCTTTTCATCTTTACTGCCGTCATTGGAACTGTCATTAAGCCTCCAAACGGGTCAAGAACCATGTCACCTTCATTGCTGTATCTGTTAATGATTCTTTCAACAATATCAAGCTGTAGTGGGCATACATGCATCTGCTGCCTGCGTCTGCTCTGTGTTGTATTAAGTGTTCTCATTCTGTTTATATCATCCCATACGTCAAGGTTATTCCATGAACCGGGAGCGACAACCATAAATGTGGCTGGGAGCTTATCATTTTTATCTAACTCTTCCGCAAGCTTCACATGTTCTTCATAGCTGTATACATTGGAACGGCTGTATTCCCTATAAACTCTCTGTAAATCATCAACACTAAATTCCTTAAGCTCATCTTTGCTTATAAGCCTGTCGCCTGAACTTCTCCAGTATCCGTGAGCGTCTATCTGCCATTGTGCCCTTGTATAATCTTCCTTGGTTTTCTTTACAGGATCATCCGCATATGCATTAGACTTATCCGTTGGAAGCTTTCTAAACAGAAGTATGTATTCAGGACAGCCTACGCCCATCTTTGAACCGTCTTTACACTGTTCAGACCATCCAAGGCGGTATGTCTGGTTATTCTCCCTGACCACATCTGTAACAACTGTTATCATTCCAAAATACTGAAATCCGTGTTTCATGTAGTGTTCTATACACTGTGCATGAAACGGCTCTATTGTAGGCATTCCAGTTCCTGTAGCATTTCCAAATAATACCCTGTCTTTTACATGGATGGCTGCTACCCTGCCAGGTTCAAGAATCCTTAAAAGCTCCGGTGTAAGGAAATCCATCTGCTCAAAGAACTTTTCTGTATTCTCATTGTGTCCGAAGTCGTTATAATTAGCGCTATACTCATAATGGTTTCCGAATGGAATGGATGTGTGTATAAGTCCTACAGAATTACTCTCAATCCTTCTGCACTCTTCAACACAATCATCATTTACCGCTGTATAATGCTTTCCCTGTACTTTCACTGTCTCAACTCCCATCTTTCTCTCTAACCGCTTAAACCATATTTCTTTACAATATCCGTCATTTTCTTAACCATGTGATTATGATTCTTCCATTTCTCAAGCAGTGCTTCTTTTATCTGTCTTTCGTTCTCCATGTATATAATGTCTATAACAACTGTATCTGTCTGCAAAAACCTGTAACATCTATGTACTGCCTGAATAAAATCGTTAAACTCATAATCAATGCCTAAGAATATCTCCCTGTGACAATACCTCTGAAAATTACAGCCCGAACCTGATATTGATTTCTTTGTTGCAAACAGCTTGATTCTTCCCTGTGCAAAATCAATAACGCGCTTTTCCCTCAGGTCATAATCCTGTGAGCCGTATATATCTACAACTTCCGGTATTGCCTTAAGAATTGCTTTTCTTTCAGACTCTAAGTCATGCCACAAAAGGAAATGCTCCTCCGGCGAACTCTCTACAATCTCTTTCATTTTTTCAACACGCTGGTCAATGCTGTTTCTTTTTACTTCTGCAGCTTCCTTCAAGCCTGCTGCCGCTTCCGTAAATAACTGCATTTGTCCTGTTTTATCAGATGTATCCCCGTAATGTATTGGTATTTCATGCCACTTTACATCAAGGGGCGGTAACACATAGCCCTCATCAGAATATTCCGGATTTACATCTGAAGGTTTCGTTATGAACAACGCCCATGATGAAACCCACAGCCAGAATTCATCTTCCATATTTGGGTACAATGTAAGATTATTTGCCTTAGTGCTGTCTCTCTGAAAGAATCTTGTAAGTGCCTGCCCTGTATCCATTACCTCAAGATAGCCGGCATAATGTATAAGCTCCTTGTATTTGTTTGGACTTGGCGTTGCTGTGGCTACCAGCTTGTAAGGAACATTCTTGAACTTATCAAGAAATGTCTGGTATGTCTTACTTCCAAAAGACCTTAAAACACTTGCTTCGTCTAAAGATGTTGCAACAAAATAATCCGGTCTTATATCACCATCCCTTACTCTTTCATAGTTGGTAAGAACAATTCTGCTGTCACAGGATTCTACTTCTTCCATGCTTCTGCAATAAACAGGTGCATCATATCCAAGAACATTCTCAGCGTCCTGTGTAAATTCCTGTTTTACTCCAAGCGGAAGAACAATTAAAGCTCTTCCACCTTCATGATTTATTACCTGTTTACAGAATTCTATTTCCTGTATGGTTTTACCTAAACCAAAACTTTCAAACAAAGCTCTTCTTCCACCTTTAAGCGCCCATATTACGGCATCCCTCTGATGTGGCTTTAATGCTTTGTTAATATCTGTCGGATTTACTTCAAATCCGCTATCCTGTGCAAGTTCTATTTTGCTTTCTAAAAACTCTTTGTATGTCATTTCTGAAAGGAACATCGTACGAATCACTCTGGCCAGAGTTCCAGGCTCCTTTCTGATACTCTTATTTCTCTGCTGCCCTCATGCATTTATATGAGCAGTAGTATTTACCGCGTCTCTTGTACCCCCATGTATCCTTATTTATTGTTATTGCGGATACATATTTACCGCATTGTGCACAATAAAACCCATAAGCATCATTGCGCTTCTTTACTGGGAGACTTCGCCTTTCTGTCCGACTTGTCCCTTTTTACTGTTACCGCGTCACTCAAAGCTGATCTACAGGTTTCTAAAGACTTACAATGTTCCTCAATTACCTCACCTAATCGATTCTTGATATACTCAACTGCATCATCTGCTATATCTTTCATGCCTGGGAGCTTGTACAGCTCTCCCTTAAATAAATCTGCTCCGGTAAGTTCTTCCTTGACGCGATACATATCCAGTACCATATTTGCACCATCTTCAATTGCAAGCCCCAGCCTGCCTATCTGTAACAATGTTTCCTGTGTCATTATTTCTCTCTTTCACTAATGTTTATAACTGCTGCCACAACATCTTCTCTGTTCCATTCTGTTTTTTCATCTGGTGGTGCAGTTATTGTCACCCTGCCTAATTCTCGATTTATATCCATTGTATAAATCCTGTTATGTACACAAATCTGATACGCTGCTTCATCAGCATATAAGATTTCCATGATTTCCGCTGTCTCAAGACCTGAAGTGTATATTTTGTCTCTCAAGTGCTTATTATCTTTAAAAAGCTGCTGTAATACCTGTTCAAGCACATTGTTATCCGCAAAATCTTCATACAAATAATTCTTTCCAAATGCTTTCATCCATTCTCTATGGCTGTATACCTGTTCAAAACGTCTTTGACCTGCTCTTATAAGTTTCAAATCTGTTTCTCTGCTCTTATGTACAGCTTCCGCTCCCGTTCTATGGTCTTTTTCACATAGAAACACTGTAAGCCCATACTTTTCAGCTATCTTTCGGTTTGCTACTCCATGCATAACATGGTGTTTTTCTAAGCCATATGATGTAAGAGGTCCAAAATACCCCTGTTCCTCTGCTCTCATACGGCACAAAAAACATTCCTTTGTATTCTGCATTATGCTTCTGCTCATATTCTCCTTTCTCCTCCCATAACAGGGAGGTCTGCTGCCATATTAATAGTTACTGTGATATATATACTTAGATAAATAAGTATCTTGTAGACATTTGTGGAGTAAAACACTTCTCCAATTCTGTATTTATGCCATTTGTAGCCATCTTGATTTTTAATATGTCGCTGCATGCTGACATTCATATAATTCTCTTTTCAACTTTGCTATTCTCCCTGATACTTGTGTAAGATGATTTACACGAATACTGGTATTAACTGCACTTTTATCCTCATCATATGTAAGAATTGCCTGCCTCAGCCACTCCTGTTCTTTCAGCTCATTCTTGATTCTTTCTTCCTCACTGGCATTTCTCATATCCTGCCTCCATCTTCTTAAGCTCGTATTCCATCCACTTACTAAATTCGTGTGACGCATCCGACCAGCTTATAACATGTCCACGGCTTACATTAAGGTACTGCTGCCACAAATCCGCGTTCTTTACCGGCTTGCCTGTCTTTTTTATCCAACCAGCCTTCTCCCACTGTTGTGGCCAAGCATTACGACAGCTGTTTAACACATGCTCACATTCTGTATTTATGCGGATTTCGCAGTTTTCGTGAAAGCGCATAAGTGCATGTATTATTGCCTGCAGTGTTGCCTGGTTCTCTGTTACATTCTCAAGTGTACCTTTGCCATTACGGACAAATTCTTTGCCATTAATAACTATCTTTAAGACATACATGTATGCGACATGCTTACGGACTACTGGTCCTCTAGCACTTGTTTTTATATAAACATCTACTTTCTGCACTAACCACACTCCCTTCCTTTATGTCGTCGGAACTTGGCTTCATAGTATCTAAAGCCCATCTCAGATATTCCGGTTCTCTCAGAATCCTTAACCATGTAATATCCTTGTTTCTCGTACTTGCGTATTGTGCTTCTCCTTGTTTTATCTGCAAACGTATTTGCATTAACTACCTGTTTTACAATAGTGGGCTCTTTTAAATTCCTTGAAGAATTCCACCGTTTCCCTATTCTTCTGCCAAGTGTTTTCTCTGTCTTATTGGCATACTTAACAAAATACTGTGCAATTCTTGTATAATCATTGTCGCTGTCCAAAGGTTTCACATGGACAAACCCGTGATTCCAACATTTCTTTAATACACGCACATCACATATGCTCATGATCATGTGAATATGATGCGCTCCCTTGCTTCCTATCTCTTTAACATAGATGTACTTTAGAGGACCAATGTTCTCAAATTCTCTCCTCAAAGCTTTTAGCAGATTGCGAATATCTACTGTCATATCATCAGGTGTGGGAGGTCGGCTCTCCCTGGCATAAGTCCATGTAACCAACATTCCTGTCTCATCTGTAAAATTGGTATTCATCTTTGCCGCCAGCTTCCTTTCTGCCAGTCTCCGGTTTATGGTTTCCTGTTTCGCTGTTGTTACCTTCTCCCGGCTCTCCCTTCTTTCCCCTCGACAGTTATATCTAAGGGTGTGATATCGTCTTATTGTTATTACGCTACCTGCTATACATATTTCCTTTATGTATGGCATTAAAAATTGTCTCCTTGGTTCTTAACTTAATTAATACAATCAAGTTTTTATGGGGATTTCTCCCCATTATTTTTCTTGATATCTCAGTCAAATATTGACTTTATTCTTAAAATGATTTATTATGTATTCAAGTTGTTACGCAACTTGTCGATTTGGTTCGAGCCGCTTCTCCAAGCGGCTCTTTTTATTTACTCTGTCTTATCCTCTGTGACCTTATGTTCTCTACGGACATGAAGGCGTTCATCACTATCAAGATACACACTGTAAGTAACCCCCCCCATCTTTAATTGTGAGCTTATCAAACTCACTTCTCATAACAGGTCTTACTGCAGCTTTCAGTACCTCTCCTATCTGTTCACTGTTAGCAAGCTTCAGGCACTCGTCTTCTGCCTTACGCACTCGCCTTTCTACATTCCACCATGCTCTTGCACCTTCACATTTGCAAATCTTAGTCGCTTCCTCTGAAATGTATGTATCCCAATCATCTGGTTTGTCTTCATATGAAGCTACAATATCATCATTAATCTCAAGCATTGCCTGCTGCCCGCAATACATGCACTTTCCCAAATATGTACTTTTAGTCATTTACGCCTCCCTGAGTCTATAACTCCCCACTGGAACTCCATTTCTATTTTCTAACTTATGTAATCTGCACATCCACTTAGCTGCATCTTCAATGCGTCTATCGTCTACCGCCGCATTAATGCGCCTGTTGTATGCAATTATCAAACCTATGTCTCTCATCTTGCCTCCTTACTACGGACATACCCCATTGCACTAAGAGCCTGCTCATTGAGGCGTTGTCCGTATTCTTTTTTGGTATTTTTATCAAGTTCTGAAAAATCAATTATTTTCTCTCCCTCAATAATTTTTATAACTATATTCATCAGTTCACCTCATGCCCTTTTATGTTTTATATGCTACTTACGCTTTTTATGTTCATTGCATAAAAGCACGATTATTATGCAGATAATAATGATCATTACTCTTGCCGTATAATTCATTTACTCCTCCTTCATCTTCACCCAGTCTTCTACATCTTTCTAAATGTTACTTACAGCGTGTTGAATCAGGTATTCCCAGATCATCTGCTATCGAATTTAATAGCCTATCACATTCTGAATTTCCTGATTTCTCCGATGATGATATTGATTTCTGTATTAATGAAATGAAAAGTCATAAATATATAAAGGTCGATATCTTGGGAAATATAACGCTTCAATCAACTTTTATATATGATATGGAAAATCGTTTTAAATCCGGTCTGACCGAAGTTATCAAATTCTTAGCAAACTTAGCGTCAAATATCATTTAATTTGCTCAGCTAGTATCGAATGGTACTAGCTGATTATTTCTCCGTCTTTGCTATATGTACTGATTTCTTTTGTTACCGTTGCAGTACATTCCATAGTTACTCTCCACTTAGTTCCATCAAAATTAATCTGTACAGATTCAATCCCTTCTCCTATTGGTTTTCCATTAAGAAGAAATATCTTGTTCTGTGCGTCTATATATAAACTTTCTAATTTATCTGGAAGCTCTGTTATTGATTGCGTTTTCACACTCTCTCCTCCTCATCTGAAAAGATTTTCTTGAACTTATGTTCAAATACTGCTATCATTAATTTGCTCATACTGGGCAGGAAAGGAGAACCTATGACACTTATAGGAAAACTTATCTGCCCTGCTCTTTTTAATTAAGGTTGCAATTGTGGTCCCCCAAAGCACGTTAAACTGGGTTTAAATGTAATAATTAGTATGGCGTAAAGCTCCGCAGAGTTACGAGTTGGACCCGGTAAAAAAATCCTCACCATACCAAATGTTCCCTGATTTCCACCAGCTAATGGGCAGTGCAATTTACGCTGAACTAAAACAGCATAAGTGGTAGAATACTTCATAGAAAC
>OHXI01000287.1_pt1 | contig 24257 bp, 24 predicted proteins | sample 1579941 | NCBI WGS metagenome assembly OHXI01 (sample SAMEA3882553, study PRJEB24775) | human gut metagenome | biome: human-associated habitat; feature: intestine environment; material: feces | place: Netherlands | collected 2009/2010
TTTTCTGTTTTGTTTTCTGCCGATTTCACGCAGTGAACACACCGCACTGTACCAAAGGTCTTTGGGCAAATCAAACACCCGCACCGCATTCCCTTTTCTTGGGAGATGCAGTGCGGGTGCTTTTTTCGTTTGTCAGCCAGCAGGCTGAATCATCTTACAGGATGCTGATGCGGCCTGCACCGTAGGGATTCTCGTAGTCCAGCAGGTAGCCGGGGTACTCTGCCAGCACACTGTTGGCGCTGGAAAGGTGCGGCAGACCCTCTGCGTCCACACCGCCAAAGGTCATGGCGTAGGTGGACATGACAAGGTAATCTTCCGACACATAGTCCTTGATGAGCTCAGCACCGTCAAACATGGCAAAGCCATCGCCCAGATTGCGCAGGGTGTAGTTCATGCCGGCCAGCGCGTAGGTAGCGCCCGGGTCCAGCGGCAGATAGCTGCCGGAAGCCTTATCGTAGATCTTCACGTTCTGCACGCGCGGAGTGCCGGTGGCGCTGCCGATCCAGACGTTCTTCTCATCGGTCTGCACAGTGTTGGGGATATCGGTGTGGATCTCGTAGGTAGCACCAGCCACCTGCAGGAAGCCGCCGTTCTCCTTGCCGCCCTCGCCTGCAAAGCGGGCTGCAAACTCCAATGCGTCCTGGATCTGCTTGCCGGTGACCGACATCAGGCAGGCCACGTTGCCAAAGGGGCTGACCTGCTTGCAGGTCTTGAAGGTCCAGTCGCCTGCGGGCACATCGGCGCGGATGCCGCCGCCGTTCATGATGGCCAGATCACAGTGCAGCTTTTCCACCTCGTTGAAGTAGGCGTAGATGCCGTCGGCCACAAAGTCGCCGAGGTTGGTCTCGGCAGAGCGGATGCGGCGCTTGCCGGTGGCGGGGTCAGAGACGTAGAAATCGCTGTCGCCCACAGCGATCTTCTCGCCCAGCATATCGTCCACGGTATTCACCCAGCTGGTCTGCATGGCAGCGATCGTTGCATCCATACCCTCGTGGGTGGGGATGAGCTTGGTGGTGATGGTGCCGTCCGCAGCGATGGTCATCTCACCAACGTTGGCAAAGTAAGAGCCGGTCTGGGTCAGGGTGACCGCCTTGCCGGAAGCATCCTGCACCTGCTTGTTCTCCATTACGGTATGGGAGTGGCCGTCGATAAAGGCATCGAAGCCGCTGGTGTGGGCAATGACTTCCTCACTGGTCCACGGAGCGGAAGAGGGGTCTACGCCCAGATGGCCCAGACCGATGACCACGTCTGCCAGAAGCTTTGCCTTATCAATGGCCTTCTGCACGGCGTCATAGAGCTTTTTGCCGTCCTCGCCGCCCTGAATATCGTAGATGTACTTGCGCTGTGCCTTGTCCATAAAGTAGGCAGGGGTGGACTTGGTAAAGGTCTCGGGGGTGGTCACGCCCACAAAGGCGATGCGTCTGCCGCCGCGCACGAACACCTTGACGGAGGGCAGCACACGCAGGCCGGTGCGCAGGTCTACCCAGTTGCAGGACAGGTACGGGAAGTCCGCTTCCTTCATGATGGCCTTGGCGCGGTCCATGCCGTAGTCAAACTCGTGGTTGCCGGGGGTGGCGACATCGTAACCGGCAGCGTTCATCAGCTTGATGATGGAAGCGCCCTCGTCCATGGAGCCGTAGGCAGTGCCCTGCACATGGTCGCCTGCATCCACCAGCAGCACGTCCTTACCGGCGTCCTGATAGCTCTGCTTCAGGTCGGCAATGGCGGCGTAGGTCAGCTTGGGGCTCTGCTTGTCGATGTAGGTATGGACATCGTTGGTGTACAGGATGGTGACGTCAGACTTATCACCAAACCAGCAGGCCGATGCGGCAGGCGCACCGATGGCCATGGATGCAGCGGCAGCGGTCACACCAGCAGCCTTTAAAAAGCTGCGACGGGAAATAAGTTGTTTCACAGGAAAACGACCTCCTTTTATTTTTGGCGTATCGCATTTGGGGCAGACTCTTCCCTCCTGCCCTTTCAATAGCTCTAGCATAGCACAGAACGCCGCCGCAAACAAGCCAAAATCATTCTTTTGGCACAAATTATTTTCACGTTCCGCTTTATTTTAACACATATTGTACCATTTTTACATAAACTCCATACAAAAAAGACCTCCCCGTGCCCTGTCACAGAGCAGCGGAGAGGTCTTTTTTAGGGGGATTCAGACCCGTTGCCGGGTCTATCGGAGGAGAAGGAAATATCAGATAGCGTTATACTCCTTGAGGAACTTCTCAAGGTCGGTACCCTCGATCTTCTTCAAAGCTTCCTTCAAAGCCAGACGCGGGATCAGCGGCAGATCCATGTCGGTGATCTTTTTGCCGTCGCGCAGCTTCACGGTGGCATCGATCAGGGCGCGCACATCGTAGGTGCTGCCCCAGACCTCGGGCACGCCGCGGTCAATGTTCAGCAGGGTGTACACGGCCTCCATACCGGTGCGCATGGAGTACTCGGTGGTAAAGATGGTATCGCGAGCGGTCTCGGCAAACTGGCCAAGGAAGGCAAAGTTCACAGCACCCTCGGGCACAACATCGGGACGGTCGCCCATAGCACGGGGCATGAAGAAAGCATCGATATAGGGCATCATCACAGGCACGGTGTTAGCGCTGTGCTCTGCCAGTTCAGCGATCTGATCCTCAGGCACGCCGATGTGGTACAGCCACTCCATGCAGATCTCGCGGCCGGTGCAGTCACGCATGGGCTTCTTGACGTAATCGCCGGGCTTATCGCTGAACAGGCCGTACACCCAGACGCACAGCTGGTTCTTGGGCTGATCCTTGAACTGCTGCTGACGGTTCAGCGTCCAGCTGAGCAGCCAGCTGGAGTCCTTGACGGTGACGATGCCGCCGGTGACGGTGTGGCCGCTGAAGGGGTCGCGCTTGCAGATCTTGCGGATATACTGGGGGATCTTGTCGTCCAGTGTGGTGATGGTAGCGCTTTCCCAGTTGCTCAGCTCCGGCTCGGAGCAGAACTTTTCCGGGTGACCAAAGGAGGGATCCTGTGCGGCGATCTTCTTCCACAGATCCCAGCCGTTGCCGGGCTGGATGGTGGGGTCGAAACCGGTGGCCTTATTCTGTGCGCCCACGGTGCAGCTTTCCACGCAGCCGCCGTTGGTGATGAACAGCAGATCGTTCTCGGTCAGGTCGATGTTAGAAGTCTCGCCCGCGTGCTCCACGGTGACAGAGCTTGCCAGCTTGCGGCCCTTCTGGATATCGAACTTGACATCGGTGACCTTGGTGTTGTAGTGGAACTGCACGCCAAAGCTTTCCAGATAGCGCACCATGGGCAGGATGATGGACTCGTACTGATTATAACGGGTAAAGCGCAGGGCGGTAAAGTCCGGCAGACCGCCGATGTGGTGGATATAGCGCTTGAGGTACAGCTTCATTTCCAAAGCGCTGTGCCAGTTCTCGAAGGCGAACATGGTGCGCCAGTACAGCCAGAAGTTGGAGTTGAGCACCTCGTCATCGAAGAAATCGGTGATCTTTTTATCTTGCAGCTGCTCGTCCGGGGTGAAGAACAGCTTCATGATCTCCATGGCACCCTTATCGGACAGGCCGAACTTGCCATCGGTGTGGGCATCCTCGCCGCGGTTGACGGTGGCACGGCACAGGGAGAAGTTGGGGTCCTCCTTGTTCAGCCAGTAATACTCGTCCAGCACGCTGGCCCCCTCGGTCTCCAGAGACGGGATGGAGTGCAGCAGATCCCACATGACCTCGAAGTGGTTGTCCATCTCGCGGCCGCCGCGCATCACATAGCCGATATCGTACTTGTAGCCATCGCAGGCACCGCCTGCCAGTGCGTTCTTTTCAAACACATGGACGTGCTCGCCCTTCATCTGACCGTCACGCACCAGATAGCAGGCAGCGGTCATCGCAGCCAGACCGGAGCCGATGATATAAGCGGATTTATGATCCACACCCTCCGGCTTTTTGGGGGTTGCAAAAGCTTCGTAGTTGCCACTGGAATAGTACATAAAAAAGCCTCCCTGCTTCAGCGTTTTATTTTCACAGCCTTCATTGTGCTGTTCTCTATGGCAACAGTATACCCCGCAAAGTGAACTTGAATAACAAACAAACTTTGGTTATGAAAGGGAGAAAAAATGAGCACATATTATACTATTATGAGTATGATTGACGGCTTTGAGTCGTTTATCAATCTGGCAGTTATGGTACTGACAATTATTGCATCATGGATTATGTATGCAAAGGCAGGAGAGCACGGCTGGGCGGCTATTGTACCGTTTTACAGCTCATACGTCAGATTTAAGATTGCAGGGAAAAAGAAGCTGTTCTGGGGATATCTTGTGGCTACTATCGGAATTATAGTGGGATGTATTATATTGATGTATGAGATTATTGCATCAGGACTTTCTGTTATGACATCCAGTTATATGGGGTCGTATTATGATTCTACCTATGGATATGCAGGAAGCCGCATCGGAGCTCACATGGGCATGCTGATATTTGCGGTTATCCTGATTATTGCAGCAATGATTGTGGCATTGGTTATGAGTATCCTCTGCTGTGTCGGACTGTCACATGCGTTTGGCAAGGGAGCCGGATTTGCCTGTGGACTTATATTCCTCAATGTGATTTTTGTCTGTATTATTGCCTTCAACAAAAACATTGTTTATGTGGGAGATGGATACAATAGTAATAATAACTACTATAATCCATACGGTTCAAACGGATACGGTCAGCAATATGGTCAGAACATGTACGGAAACGGAGCAAATCAGCAGTACGGCCAGAACATGTACGGAAACGGAGCAAACCAGCAGTATGGTCAGAATCCGTATGGCACAGCACAGGGCGGGGATGCTCAAAATTCCTACGGTACATCACAACAGCAGTCATGGAATGATGAGTATAACAACAAAGATTACGAATAAATAATAAGAATAAAGCGCATGAATAAAAGCTATAAATAAATGTTATAGTACAAATTTGTATCATTCTCTTGACATATAGTGTCAGAGGGCTATAATACAAAACAAGATTTAAATAAATATGTTCACCAAAATTCGTTGATGAGAACAAGGTCCGATTTGTATTTATTTTCAGAGAGCCTGTGGGCGGTGCGAACAGGCAATGATCAGATTGGAATATCCTCTCTAAGAAGCGGGCTGAAAGCATTAAGTGTGTCTGTAAACCTCGCCGGTGTCCACCGTTATATGGAAAGCATATGCTGGTATGCAGAGTGTCACAGTAATACACTGTGGAATCAGGGTGGTAACGCGGATTATTTCGTCCCTTTTCAGATTATGTCAATCTGGAAAGGGATTTTTTATTCCATAAAAGAGTTTTAGTGAGCAGAAAAATGTTAAGGAGGCTTACAATGAAAGCATTACAAAAAGTAAGTAAATTTTTATCAGACTACACATCGATAGTTGTCATAGCAATCGCCGTAGTCACATTTCTGGTTCCGAATCTGATGGCCTGGGTAAATCAGATGCTGTTTGTGGATCCGGTATCCAACAAGTTCACATGTCAGTCAATAATTATCGGAATCATCATGTTTAGTATGGGACTTACACTTACGACACAGGATTTCAAGATACTTGCACAGAGACCATTTGATATATGTGTAGGTGCAATCGCACAGTATCTTATCATGCCGTTTCTCGCATTTGGTATCTCAAAGGCATTGAATCTGCCTGACGGAATCGCACTTGGACTTATCCTCGTAGGCTGCTGTCCTGGTGGTGTTTCTTCAAACATTATGTCATACCTCTGCGGTGGTGATGTGGCATTCTCAGTTGGAATGACAACAGTTTCCACATTGCTCTCACCATTTATGACACCGCTTCTGGTATCATTGCTTGCAAGCGGAACACATGTCTCAATCAAGGCACTTCCGATGTTTGTGTCAATCATTGAGACTGTAATCTTTCCTGTAGCGGTTGGATTTTTACTCAACTACCTGCTTGGAAAGAAAAAGGCATTTGCCGAGGCTCAGAAGGTCATGCCGGGCATTGCGGTGCTTGGTCTGGCATTCGTTGTAGGTGGTGTTGTATCATCACAGGGCTCAAAGTTCTTTACATCAGGAGTAGTAATTTTTGCGGCAGTTCTGTTACATAACGGACTTGGATATCTGCTCGGATACGGTGCAGGAAGGCTGGTAGGCATGAACACAGCCAAGAAGAGAACCATCTCTATCGAGGTTGGTATGCAGAATGCAGGTCTTGCCACAAACCTTGCCACCACTACAGCACAGTTTGCTTCAACACCTGAATCAGCCATCATCTGTGCAGTGTCATGTACATGGCATTCAATCTCAGGCACACTGCTTGCCGGAGCCTTTGCATTAAAGGACAAAATGGCTGCTAAAAAGGCAGAAGAAGCCGCTGAGACAAAGACAGCATAAAGAGAATGAATACCTATTATAACCGATTGGTAAATTAAACAAAAATAATAGAAATTAAAAATAAATTATGTATAAAATATTTATTGAAATTTGCTAAAAAAAGAGTAAATATAATATACAAATAAAATTAAGATAAACAAAAGAAAGAGGTAATAATATGAGTGGAATCTTAATGATGGTAATAGCCATTGTTGTGCTCGGTGGAGCGTACTTATTATATGGCCGTTATCTGCAAAACAAATGGGGCATTGATCCAAATGCCAAGACTCCTGCCTACGAGATGGAGGACGGAGTGGACTATGTACCAGCCGATACCAATGTAGTATTCGGACATCAGTTTGCATCTATAGCAGGTGCAGGCCCAATCAACGGACCAATTCAGGCAGCTATTTTCGGATGGCTTCCGGTTCTGCTTTGGATATTAATTGGTGGTGTATTCTTTGGAGCTGTTCAGGACTTTGCATCTATGTACGCTTCAGTTAAGAACAAGGGTCGTACAATCGGTTACATCATCGAGGAGTACATCGGTAAATTAGGAAAGAAATTATTCCTGTTATTCTGCTGGCTGTTCTGTATACTTGTTGTTGCAGCCTTCGCAGATGTCGTAGCCGGAACCTTCAATGGCTTTGCTGCTGATAAAGCAGGCGAGGTTACAAAGGTTGTAGCCAACGGAGCAGTTGCAACTACATCAATGCTTTTCATCATAGAAGCAGTTGCACTTGGTTTCTTCCTTAAATATTCTAAGTTCAACAAATGGATTAACACACTTGTTGCAATCGCATTACTTATAGTAGCTATAGCACTGGGACTCAATTTCCCAATGTATTTAAACCTTAGCGTATGGCACATAATTATATTTGCATATATACTTATAGCCAGTGTTACACCTGTATGGGCACTGCTTCAGCCACGTGATTACCTTAACAGCTACCTGTTAATCTTCATGATTGTCGGTGCGGTTGTTGGTGTGTTCGTAGCAAATCCATCCTGTAACCTTGCAGCATTTACAAGCTTTAACGTAGACGGACAGTACATGTTCCCAATCTTATTTGTAACAATTGCCTGTGGTGCGGTTTCCGGTTTCCATTCACTGGTATCTTCCGGTACAGCATCCAAACAGATTAAGAATGAGAAGAACATGCTTCCTGTTTCATTTGGCGCCATGCTTATGGAGAGTATGCTTGCAATCCTTGCACTTATCGCAGTAGCATCATTCGGTAAGGGAGAGGCAGCAGCTCAGGGACTTACAACACAGCCACAGATTTTCGCAGGAGCTATCGCAAACTTCCTGTCAGTAATCGGTTTACCACACTCACTTGTGTTCACACTGATTAACCTTGCTGTATCAGCCTTCGCTCTGACATCACTTGATTCAGTAGCCAGAGTCGGACGTCTGTCATTCCAGGAGTTCTGGCTTGATTCAGACACAGATGATGACAATATGAGTCCATTTGTCAAGCTGATGACAAACAAATACTTTGCAACAATCATCACACTGGTACTTGCATTCCTGCTTACAAAGGTAGGCTATGCAGAGATATGGCCACTGTTTGGTTCAGCTAACCAGCTCTTATCAGTACTTGCACTTGTTGCCTGCGCAGTATTCTTAAAGAAGACAAAGCGTCAGGGCTGCATGCTTTGGATTCCAATGGTATTCATGATGGCAGTTACATTTACTGCACTTGGCATGACAATCTACAAGCTTACAAAGGCATTATTCTCTGTAGGACTTGACCTTGGAAATTCATTACAGCTTATATTCGCAGTATTACTGCTCATCCTTGGTGTGCTTGTTGCAATTCAGGGTGTGAAGAAGCTCTGTGAGAAATCAGAAAGCAAGAAAGCTGCAGCTTAATCTTTTAGACAGAAGTTGTTGCAATTATTAATAGAAGTCAGAAGTCTCAGAATCCGCTAATAAGCGGGTTCTGAGACTTCTGAGTTTATGTGAGTATGATGAATAAAAGAAGTAAAATATAATGGGAGCCTGATATCAGGCTCCCAATTCTCTGTCCTTTCCCATGAAAAATACTGCTAAAGATTCCGGACCAACATGGCTTCCGGTGCAGAAATCATAGGTGGTATTTATCACATCGCGCACCTTTATGCGCTTTTTAATCTGTTCAATCACATAGAGCGAATCTTCATATGCGTCAGCATGTGCCACTCCGATAATCTGATTTTCAGGGTCTGTAATGTTGTCGCATAACAGATTGACAAGCTCATTTAATACGGCTTTTCGGCCACGACATTTTCTGAACTGTACAATATATCCGTCCTTGCTGCCCCTTAGGATAGGCTTGATACTTAGCATGTTGCCAACCAAAGCGGTGGTTCCGCTTAATCTGCCGGTCCTTGCAATATACTTTAAATTGCCAACGGTAAACACACCGTTTAATCTGGCAGGATAGGTCTCTATCGTGTCAGCCACCTCATCAAAGCTCATGCCCTTCTCACGCATTTCGCTGGCGTATATTGCGAGAAGTCCCTGTCCGAGGGAAGCATTTAATGAATCCACCAGGCGTATTTTTCTGCCGTTACTGCAATCATCAAGGACAGCATCGGCTGCGACACGGGCTGAGTTGTAGTTGCCGCTTATGTTTTTACTGAGGGAGAAATACAGGATATCCTTGTCTGCCTCAATGATTTCCCTGAAGGTATCCTCAAAGATTCCGCTGCTGATAAGTCCGGTCTTTACATCGGCACCTTCTCTTATCGCGTCATAGTATTCCTTACCCTTTGCTCGCTCCTGTTCCGGTGTGAGGTCAGGCTCAAAGCAGGTCATTTCCTTTCCGTTGACAAGGTTTACAAATGATAGCACCTTGATTTTATATTTTTTACATAGCTCTGCAGGAATGTTTGCCGCAGAGTCAACAATTATTTCAAACATATTTACCCTCGTATTTCTATAATAATGATATGATGGTCAAAAGGTATTTTGCCCCTTTAATCATAATAATTGGTTAACTGTAGTTATGCATCATATACATTGCAATTATATGCCATTAATATATGTGGTTGCAAAGGATAGTATATGTAGTTTTTGATACTATGTCAATGACTTTTGCCATGTTTAGTAAAAATTTAGAATATTTAGATAGAGTTATCAGGGATGTAGTGTTATAGTAGAAATAATAGATATATAGATTCAATGAAACAGAGGAAAAATATGAGTGATATAAAATTAGGCTGTCACGTAGGCATGGCAGGAAAAGATATGTTTCTGGCATCAGCCAGGGAAGCAGCGTCATATGGCGCGAATGTGTTTATGCTCTACACCGGGGCACCACAGAACACGAGAAGAAAGGAAATCTTTGAGCTCAACATAGACGCAGGCTGGGAATATGCACATGAGCATGGGATAAATGAGATAGTGGTCCACGCGCCATACATCATAAATCTGGCAAACACCGTAAAGCCTGAGACGTACGAGCTGGCAGTGGAGTTTCTGGAAAAGGAGATAGTAAGGACCGCGGCAATGAAGAGCCGCATACTGGTGCTTCATCCGGGAAGTCATGTAAATGCCGGTGAGCAGGCTGGAATCGCACAGATTGTAAAGGGACTTAACACAGTGCTCAATCAGAATGATGACGATGTGTTTATCGCACTTGAGACGATGGCAGGAAAGGGCAGTGAAATAGGCCGTTCCTTTGAGGAGCTTAAGGCAATCTATGATGGAGTGGACAGGAAGGAAAGGCTGCGTGTCTGCTTTGATACGTGCCATGTAAATGATGCAGGATACGATATTGTGAACCATTATGATGAGGTTTTTGCAGAGTTTGACAGGGTGATAGGGCTTGAGCAGATAGCGGTATTTCATGTGAATGACAGCTTAAATCCTCTCGGAGCACACAAGGACAGGCATGCAAATATAGGCAAGGGAACCATCGGCTATGACACACTGCACCGCCTGGTGCATGATGAGACCTTTGCAAATGTACCAAAGATTCTGGAAACACCATGGCTTTGTGAGGAGGGCTCTGCGAAGAAGACTATTCCTCCTTATAAAGATGAAATTGAATGGCTTCTTAAATAAGAAGGTGGCTAAAAATGTATGGAGAGGTTTGGTATTACAGACAGTAAGATAATGGAGGCATAATAGATGAAGGAAAAAACCTACGAGGGAACTAAAAAAACACAGAATGGTTTAAAGAGAATGTTTTTTTCAGTGCTTGCGATATTATTGCAGGCAGTTTTCATGGTCTATATGTTTACAAGGCTAAATGAATATGCGGCAGCAATAAACACGACCACAAGCGTCCTGGCAATCATACTTGTGCTCGGACTGTACAATCGTGAGCAGACCGCATCCATGACTACACCGTGGATTATACTGATACTGGCATTTCCGATAATGGGAGTGTCACTTTACCTGTTAGTCGGACTAAACGGCGCACCGAATAAGATGCGTGCACGGTTTGAAGAGGTGGATTCCATGCTTCTTCCATGTCTGCCTGAAAACGCAGACATACTATCCGATATGTATGAAAAGGTGCCACAGGCAGCGGGAATTTCAACATACCTGGCCAAAAATGCACTTTATCCGGTATATCAGAACACGGATGTAACATATTATGATCAGGCGTCAAAGGGACTAGAAGCGCAGCTTAGCGATTTATCAAAGGCCAGGAAATTTATTTTCATGGAGTATCACGCCATAGAGGACAAGGAATCGTGGCACCGTATCCAGAAGGTGCTCACGGAGCGCGTGCAGGCAGGAGTCGAGGTAAGAGTGTTTTATGATGATATGGGCTCAATCTTTTTCATAGACAGGGATTTCTCGGAAAAGATGGAGAAGCTTGGCATCAAATGCAGGGTGTTCAACCCGGTTGCACCTGCCTTTAACATGTTTTTAAACAATCGTGACCATAGAAAAATCACGGTAATTGATGGAAAAATCGCATATACCGGCGGCTATAATCTGGCAAATGAGTACTTCAACGTGACACACCCATACGGAATCTGGAAGGATACGGGAATCAGGCTCGAGGGAGATGCTGTCAAGTCGTTTACCATCGCATTTCTCGAGATGTGGAATGCATCAGAGCGCAAGGTGCCGCGCGAGGTGGATGTATCGCAATATCTGCTGCACTATGATTATGAGGCAAAACAGAGTGGATTTATCCAGCCATATGCAGACAGCCCTCTCGATAACGAGCAGGTTGGGGAGGATGTTTATATCAGCATGGCAAACAAGGCACAGCGTTATTGCTGGTTTATCACTCCTTACCTTATCATTACCGATGAGATGAGCCATGCGCTGACACTTGCCGCCAAGCGTGGAGTTGACGTGCGCATCATCACGCCGGGCATACCTGATAAGAAACCAATATACAGCGTGACACGCTCCTTCTACAACCAGCTTGTGAAGCATGGTGTGAGGATTTTTGAGTGGACACCGGGATTTTGCCATGCAAAGATGAGTGTGGCAGACGATATAATGGCAACCTGCGGTACCATAAATCTCGACTACAGAAGCCTTTATCATCACTTTGAAAATGGCTGTTTTATGGCGGATTGTGAAGTGGTGCATGAAATCAGGGATGATTTTATCAGGCTTTTCGCTGAGTCAGCGGAGGTGACGGAGAAGTACAGGACCGGAAGAAGTGCAAGACGAAGGCTGGGGCAGTCAATTATGCGGCTGTTTGCAGGGCTATTGTAGACTGAAAATAATGTGTATCAGGGAAGTGAGTGTATATGAGTGATTACGACAGCAAAATCATCAGAAAGCAGATAAGAGTGTATGGCTCTGTGCAGGGGGTAGGTTTCCGCTACAGAACAGAGCACGCGGCAGAAAGCGTTGGTGCAACAGGCTGGGTGAGAAATGACCCTGACGGCTCGGTATTTATGGAAATACAGGGCACAGAGGAGCAGATAGACAGGGTATTTGCAATGGTGAGTCAGGGTACTTATGTAAATATAGAGAAAATGGATGCTAAATCAATACCGGTGGTTGAGGATGAGAGGGGATTTCATACGAGAGAATCGCTTGGAGACTTCTGGGGACTATGGCACAGATAAACGGAGGCATCATATATGTTTTTTATGATGGGAATAACGGACGGCAGGAAGGACTTTGACTTCAATCAGGTCATTACCTGCGATAAATGTGGCAGGTATGGCAGGTATCAGGTGTATATGACATACATGGTGCTGTCACTGTTCTTCATTCCGTGTTTTAAATGGAACAGGCACTACTATGTGCAGACCACATGCTGTAATGCGCTTTACGAGCTTGATCCGGAAATAGGACGCAGGATAGCAAGAGGCGAGGACGTGGAGATATTGCCACAGCATTTGCAGCGTGTAAACCCGCAGTATGGTTATGGCTTTGAAAATGGAAGTGGAAACACAACAAAAAGATGCAGCAATTGTGGATATACAACTACAGAGGACTTTGAATTCTGTCCCAAATGCGGCAGGAGGCTGTAATGTGTTTCACGTTCTAATGATAATATGCTTTTACGAATCGACTGCAATAAGGCAGAGGATGGAGCATAGAAAGAGTTTAACAAAATCGGTATTTGACGATTTGGTGGTAAAAATTATTCCTCTTCAACAAGTTTCACAAAATCATCTGGCAGAATTATCTTTGTTCCACCTGCCTGATAATCTTTTATATTTCTTGTGACAATATAATCCATATCTTTTCTGGATGCCACCTTTTCAACAACTGCATCCTCATAGTCACTGATTGCAGATGCAAGTGCATCCATGCAGTCATCCGCTGTAACCTCTAATATTCCAGTCAATGAATAAAGCTTTCCCATTATCATCTTTGCTGCTTCTATGTTATGCAAATGTTTCCTTATAAGATAATAGATGTCTGTTGCTGAACTTGCAGTAATGTACATTTCGATTGTATGATTTGCTGCCATAAGAAATATTTCTTCTGCACTTTTATTCCATGGCTCTCTTGAAGTCAGGGCATCTATTATCACATTTGTATCTGCAAGAATCCTCATCTATTTTGCACCAAGCCTTTCTTCTTTTGCTTCGTTCAGGTCTGCATCCTTTGGTAAGATTCCAAACAGGGATTTTGCTACTTCTACTCTGTCCTGATGTGGATTTGTCAGTTTTGCCACTACCTTTCCGTTCTTTGTGATAAAAACATCTTCTTTTGCAGATAATAATAAATATTTTCCAAGATTATTTTTCAATTCAGTTGCTGTAATTGACATATCACCACTTCCTTTCTTCGTACTATTATTATACTCATTTTGTACGATTTTATCAATGTATTTAGCTGGAAAATATTACTCGGTGTACTAGTTGTATCCTCCACATTATTATCCGGGGGATATTTGATGAGCAGCTTTTTATGTGTTTCACCAAATTCAAAATGTGCATTGAACGCTCTTGCCATTGACAACCCTATGGAGTATGCCCGGTTGGTCTTGGATAACGAGATGCCGGCTTGGGTGGATTATGAAGATAGTTTAGATATATGGTAAATCAATCGCCTATTAGTGAGACAATAATTATTTTTACACAAACCAGCTTATTCGTGGTAGAATAAAACCACAGATAAGCTGGTTGTTTGTTTTAAAAGGAGAATCTTATGAAAACTAAACAACCGGAACTAAATAAAATCACTGCACTCTACGAGAGATTATCCCGTGATGATGAGCAAAGCGGTGACACAAAGCACCGGCGGTTATGAAAAGAAGGACAAAAACGGTAATCCTACAGGAAAGTACACCAATGCACAGGACAATTACACCTGCTCCACTTACAGTAAAGCAAAGAACAAAGTGAATTGGAATTATCAGTAGATGCTTTAGAAAATGAAATTTAGGAGGAAAACACATGGAAACATGGTATTACGAGGTAGTGTCCATAGACGGAGACTATGCAAATTTAAAGAGATGCGATATCGAATCAGACGACCTGAAGCTTGTGGCAAGGGCACTGCTCCCACCGGAAATCATGGAGGGAAGCAGACTGAAATACGAGCTGATGCAATATGAGATAATTTAGTAACATATAACCTTGAAGTAGGAGATGTTAAGAATGCAGCAGAAATCTACGCAAAAAATACTGCTATTTGGTGTAGCAGCTCAAAAAGTGGAAAAAATAAAAGCCCTGTGCAAAAATCTTGGGATATCGGTGCAACAGGTGGAAAAATCAGATTACGGACAGAAGCTCGGTGCCATAGCCGGAATAACCGGATTCAAAAAGGATGGTTCAAGGTATAGCGGAGCCGATTTCCCGGCGGAACTTCTGGTCTTTTCGGGTATTAATTCATCACAAATGGATATCTTTCTGGCGGAATATAAGAAGGCGGGAATCGAACCAATCGGATGTAAGGCTGTCGTGACACCGGATAATGTATTTTGGAGCGCAGATAAGCTGTTTCGGGAGATATTCAGAGAGCACTTGTTTATGAGCAGGTAAATTGTAAACGTTATTATAAAATGAAAGAAAAACCTCTATCGTGCGATTTCTAATAATTTTTTCTTTATATTTGTAAGATAACTTCTACTTACAGGAATGGTAACGTTATTTGGCAAAAAAAGTTCATTAATTCTTAGAGATAAAACTTTATTTATATTAACAATATAAGATTTGTGAGCTCGAATAAAAAAAACTGGGAGTCGCTTTGATATTTCATTTAAAGAAGTTCTTTCGACAAATACATTTGATGTAGTATGAAAGATTACATCATGTCCATTTTTTTCTATATACATTATATCATTGTAAGGTATGCTAATAATATCGTTGCCCTTGTGATAATAATAAAATTCTCGACTAAATAAATGAATAAATTTATCGAGACAATTATTTATTGTGCCATAGTTAATTGGTTTTAAAAGATAGTTGAATGCTTGAACATCATAACCATCAAATACATATTCCTTAAATGCAGTAAGAAATATAATAATACCTGTGTAACCGCTTTCTCTGAGCTGTTTGCATGCATCAATTCCGGTGAATGAGTTATTGCAATTTAATTCGATATCAGAAAAGAATAAATCACATTTTAGAGTAGGCAAGGATTTAATAAATTTTTTATATGAATTAAGCCAAATAATATTTATTAAAATCCCTGTGTTAGCAGCCCATTTTTTTATTGAGTCTGAGAGTGTTATGAAATCACTTTCATTATCTTCAAGAATTGTGATGTTAATAATCATTAATTATCCTCCAATCAATTATCTAAAGGAAATAAAATAGAAACTGAGAAAATCTCAGTGCCGGGATCAAATTCTATGATGCCATTATATTTTTTTACAATCTCATTAATCCTTTTTATTCCGATGCCATGTTCGTTTTTATTAGAAGTTTTTGTGGTTAAAAGGTTGCCATTTCCTCCATAAAGGTATATACCATTTGAACTATTTGATATAAATAGTAGTAGCATATTGTTATATGGTTTAATTTCAATTTGAAGTCTACGTTTAGTCATGTCTAACTTACAGTTGGCTTCTATTGCATTATCAAGTAAATTACTAATTAATGAACACAAATCCATATCTGAAATGTTATAATTAGCTGGAAAATGAATCTGATGTTTTATAGAAATATTATTATCTAGTGCTTTCGAGAGTTTTGCTGTCATAATACAGTCAATGGGGATTATTCCAGTTGAGATTGTATATGATGTCCTTTCTATAGAGTTATTTATCTGGTATATGTATTTTAAGGCGTCAGAATTTTTTCCGTTTTCTACAAGTTTATATAGAATGCTCATATGGTTCATGATGTCATGTTTAAATACCCTAAGACTATGGGTGGAATTAATTATTTCCTCATTTTGTCGAGCTTCCATTTGATTAATTGTAATACTCTGAATAAGTCTGTCATTTTTTTCTTTTTCTTTTCCAAGTCTATAAATATATATGGAAATATATACAAATAAAAATAGTGTAAGTCCGAAAATAAATAAGAGTAAGTGGAAAAAGTTTTCAGCGTATATTGACTGTTTTAATAAAATAATAAGTACAATCTCTTCTAATATGACACATATAGTAGAAATTATGAAATAGGAAATTTTATCAAGTTTTCCTAAAACAAACACCTGTGGAGTAAAAAGCAAAAATATGATTACAAACAAGGCAATTATGGATATATATATTAAGGAAAAAAGTATTCGCATATTTCCCAAATATAATACCTGCGAGAGATTTATATTATAAAACTTTATTGGTATTAATAAAGTCAAAGCATCTGAAGTTATTAGTATCAGGCAATAGATAAAAGAGACAAAAAAACTATTAAAAATAGGATTAACAAAAAATAATATTAAGAAAATAATATTAAGTAATAGTACAGATGTTAAAGAAATAATGGTAGATATCTTGCTTATATTCATAAGAGTAATTAATAGTGATTTACATAGTATGAATAATGTTTGTTCAGCCGTATGATAATGATATTGACGTTTAGTAAATTTTGCATTGCAAATTACAGCAAATAGAAACGATTCTAATAGATTTATTATAAATTCCCAAACTATGTTAAACATATATTCTACTCCTTGATTAGTGTAAGTAAATTATAACAGATGCTCTTTTTTTCTACAATGAGCAATAACACTATCAGCAAGCTATTCACAGCCAATTTTATGTCGTTTGCGCCAAATATCTTGTATAAATTAATAAATTGTGTAATTCTTAGATTAAGATAAATATTCAGAACCGCCTAGTGAATATTTGTAAAACTGTACGATGCTCGTGCTTTCACGAGACTGCGAAGTAAATTTTGATCATATCTATGGAATGGCTCTATTCGAGCTACCTTGAGAACAAGAAAATCTCTTAACAGAAAGGTATACATAAATGAAGAAAAATAAAATACTAATTGGTGTTATATCAATTATGTTTGCAGGAATAATTGCATTGGGGATAATAGAATGCAACAATAGCAATACAAAGGATAACGATAAATTATTTATTGGAAATGGCAAATTTTGTCAAGCAAAAAGGTTGAATGGATTGGGTGCCATTTATGATGACGACTATATTTTTTTTGATTGTGAGAATCAAATATATGAATCGTATAATTATTCTAATAAAAAAAACGACAAAAAGCTTAATGTGAATTGCAGAAACTCAGCTTGTTCACACAGCAATGATACGTGTGAAGCATATGTTGAACTTGGTGAGTATTTTGTTTTCAATAGTAAAATATACAAATATTATAACAAAAGTAAAGTTGTATCAGGTGAAAATAGGTTGTATGGTTCTATTGTTGAGGAAGAATCAGGAAAAACGGTCTTTAAAAATTCTATTCCAACTGATATGTCATCAGAATTAGCAATTGATGATAGTGAGGCTATTTTATATGTTAGGGTATTGTCGGATGATATAGTAAAAGTAGATGGTGATAGACATGCCTATTTGTTGGACAAAAATTTTAATATTATATACTGTCATTACAATATTGGCAAATTTCCATGGGGAGCTATTTTGAATGGAAATTATTACTATATCAATGATATAAATGAAATTGTCAAGGTAAATTTAACAACGTTTGAGAGTAAATCAATAGCATCAAATGGTAAGGCTTTTATGGCGGATAACGATGAGAATTTTATATATTATTCAAATGAATTTAGCGAATTATATAAGTTGTCACCGGATGATGAAAGTTCTATAAAAATAGCAGATAATGCGCTTTTCTTTTCTGTACAGAATAAATATATATATGCCAGTGGTGGAGATAATGGTAACAAAATAATATATGATAAAAACGGAAAAATTATTGCCGATTATTCAGCTTGTGTAAATATGGGAGCTGATTCTGCCTTTCAAATAAATGATAAAATATATACAATATTTAATGGTGGTGTAGCTTACATGGATCTTGATGGGAAGAATTATGGTGAGATGATGCAATGAGATATGAAATTAAAAAAATATTATCATGTAAAATACTTATGATTTCTATGATTGTGGCTTTTATTTTTTCAATGGCAATTTCATATAATGCATATGCTAATGAGAAAATAAATTTAAGAGAGTTTTCTGCATATATTGGTGATTTTTCAGAACAAAAATATAATGTGATAGAGCAAAAAGTAATGGAGTTACAAAACAAATACGAAGAAACACAAAATGCAGATGTAATGAATGAAATGTTTGTTTATCTGACATTGGATAAAGATGCTTTAAATTGTCATAATGTTGTTGAATATAGGGATAGTGTTATTTCTGATTCTGAAATTAAAATAAAAACTGAGTCTGGATATTATAAGAGAATGAACGAAACGATAAATAAATTATATGGAAAGAAGACTAATCTTGTAATTGGAGAAAGTGAGACTTTAAATGAAGTATATGATTTATTTTGCGTAACTGATATTGTAGATATTGCATTTATTATTGTAATTATTTTATTTTCTTCTTTTTTGTTTTTGAATGAACATAATAACAATACATTTTATATGATTAAATCATCATATAGAGGTGGGAAGTTATCTTATCGGAATAAAATAGTGGTAACATTATTTTTTTCGATAATGGCATCAGTGGTTGAAACTTTGGGAATGACAATATGGTCAGTTTTTTGGAATAAAATAGATCAATGGAATACATCAATTCTCTTAAATAACGCTTTCTTACATTCACCTTATAGTATTACTTTATTTGAGATGATAATTGGAGTAGTAATTATGAGGGCAATTGGTTTTTTTGTATTATCTAGTGTATTTATTTTTGTTTCTTTATTTTTTAAAAGTAATATTGTGCCGATAGCGATTAATACGTTTATTGGTCTGGGAGGTATAGCAATTAATTATATTTTATCAGGAAAATATTTTGCTTTATCTGGTGGCACAATCAGAGAAGCTGAAAATTATGATATTCTTAGAAAGTATACACCGTTTCCATTGATTAGTGAAAGTGTCAATTATTTTAAGGAATATGAACCTATTAATTTAATGGGAGTTCCAATTCAGTTATTAAGTTATTCTTTAATAATTAATCTGGTTTTTGCAATTATAGTGATAGCGCTGGGTTACTATTTTTATAACACGAATTTTAGGGAAAGTTGAGTTCAAAAATATCATGCTAGAGTTAATTGATATAAAAAAAAGATATGGCAGTAAAGAAGTATTGCATGGAATCAGCATCAAATTTGAAAATGGTATTTATGGATTGATTGGACCAAATGGATCTGGTAAATCTACTATTATGAATATAATGTCAGATGTTTTGGATATGAGTTCAGGCAAAATTTTATATAATGGAACTGATATAAAAGAATTAGATGACAGATATAGGGAAAAAATTGGTTTTTTGCCACAAAATGTAGGTTATTATCCAAATTTCACAGCAAAAAAAACCATAGAGTATTTTGGGTATCTTAGAGGTGTAAATAAAAAAGAATTAGATTCAAACGTGGAACAGGTGTTAAGGGATGTTAATTTGTATGAGAATCGTAACGATAAGGTTAAATCTTTTTCAGGAGGAATGAAGCAAAGACTTGGAATTGCAATAACATGTGTAGCTAATCCGGAGATTATTATTTTTGACGAGCCGACAGTGGGACTTGATCCGGAAGAAAGGGCAAGATTTAAAAATCTAATTAGAAAATTATCTAAAACAAAAACTATTGTATTATCAACACATATTTTATCAGACGTAGAGGAAGTGGCTGACTATATAATATTGATTAAAGAAGGATGTCTGACAAAATTTGAGAAGATTGGTGGGAAGGATAATGAATAATGTTACCAAAATGGAATTATACAAAGTTCTTTCAAAACCTCAGGTATATATAATTTTTGTTGTTGGACTAATTATTCAAAGTATCATGGCGGGACAGATGAGAACAACTATGTTTAATGGATATCATAAGTCTGTGTATGAAAATTATATGAATGAAATGGAAGGCAAATATTCAATTGAAAAAAAAGAATACATTAATTCAGAATATCAGAAATTCCAAGCTATTATGGATGATGAGCAAAAGAATGAAATTGCATTTAATAATGGCAAAATAGATGGTAAGGATTATCATTCTATAATCAACGAAGAAAAGAAAGCTCAATATAGAATAGCAACTGTCAAATACATTGTTGAGAAAACAGAGTATTATGATAGTCTGGATAAAAGTGCACAATATTTTTATGATATTGAAATAAGTGATTATATTGAAAATTTGAGGTTTAATGTTATACCTATAATAGTTATTTTATTGATTGTGGTACCTATGTATACAGATGATATATATGCAGGAACATTAGCTATGATTAAATCATCTAAAAATGGAAGAATGATATTGTTAAAATCGCGGCTGAACATTAGTTTATTAATTTCGTTGTTGATATGTATATTATTTGCATTTATTGAATTTGTGACAAAGTACATTATATTTGATTTAGGAAATCTGAATGCAGGGGTTGAAAGTCTGATGATTGAGAGGACTATGCATTTACCATATATTATATCGGACTTGTCTATATGGCAATTTATTGTTTTATTATATCTGTTCTATCTTATAATCTCGGTTATGATTAGCATAATTGGTTTATTAGTTTCTAAAATATCACGAGGAAATATAGAAGCATTTTCAATAATGAGCGTTATTATTGTAGGTGTTTCATATATTTTAAATATTTTGTGACTGATATGTAATGACCTTTCAATAAATGGTATCATTTTAAAGAGGTGGTAAATATGTGTAAGGCATGGGATGATCATAAAAAGCGTGGTATTCAGGAAGGTAGATATCTTGAAATATATTCGTTAGTACAGGATGGCATAATAGAGCCGGAATTAGGAGCAAAGCGGCTGAATATGACGTTTGCAGACTTTGAAAGGGCGATGCAAAAGGCGGGATACAAGCTCTAATCAACCAGTCCCTTATTCTTCCACTTTCCGCTCTTCCAGCGCAGCACCATACCGACGGCCCTGATGCACTCGTCACTTGCAAGTCCGATGTAAGCACCGACTGCGAGAAGGCCCAGATGCAGTCCGAAGAAGTATGTTCCACCGACCGCCGCAAGGTACATGAAAACAGCACCCATGACAACCGGGAATACGGCGTCACCGCTTGTCTTCAGTGCCTGACCATAGACTAGATTGGTGACTCTTCCAAGCTCCAGCACAATATCGATGGCGAGAAGCTTTGTGACAAGATTTATCATCTGTACGTCATTCGTGAAGATTCGCACAATGTAGTTACCTAAAAGCGCAAATGTGATAGAAAGGCAGGATGCCGTAATCACACCGTAGATAGCGGCCTTGCGAGTGCCCCTATCACATTCGTCATACTCCTTTGCTCCGATATGCCAGCCGGTCAGGATGGCATTTGCCTGAGCTAAGGCAGCACCGATACAGTACGAAAAGTTAGCAATCTGTAAGGCATAAGAGCGCGCAGTGACGTTCATTCCGTCAGCATCCATCTGGTTCATGAATCGCACTACAAGAGTCATTGCGATATTGTAAAGCGCGGTTTCACAGGCAGACGGAAAGCCAATCTTTATAATCTGTCCGAGGATTTTTCCGGGAGCTATGCGCTCGGGACTGTCCTTTGCCTTGATGAGCACAGCGCCCATTGTGGCAACAATAATCAGATTGATAATACGTGAAATAACCGTTGCTGTGGCAACACCCATAACGCCCCAGTTCATTACAAAGAGGAAAACAGCGTTAAGTATAAAGTTAATGACATTTCCAATAATTGATGCCCAAAGTGACTGCTTTGTGTAGCCGAAAACTCTCAGGTAGCTTGAATAAATCGGTATGAGAGCATTTAAAAAGCAGGCACCTCCAACAATGCGCAGATAAGTATTTGCCGAATCAAAAAGCGCCGGTGCAATGCTGACCATTTTAAGAATATTACCGGAAAAAACAGCCAGAAATACAGACATGAGTACAGCTATTACAGCGTTAAATATAAGTCCAAGCTGCCTTGCCTGATATGCTATACCCGGTTTTCCGGCACCGATATTCTGCGTCATGACAGCAACCATACCGCTTGAGATGACACCAAACATGATGATGAAAACGGAGATATATGTATTTGCCGTGCCGACAGCACCAACCGCCTGGTCGCTCACGGATGACAGCATAAGAGTGTCGACCATGCCTGACAGCATGTAAAAAAGTGTTTCGAAGCATATTGGAATGCAAAGCTGTGTAAGTGTTTTTCTTTGAACCTGCATATAGATTACCTGATTTATAATGTATGTATACTTTGCGATATTAACAGAAAGAATGCAAACTTCTCATTATAAACTTCATTTGGGAGAGGAAGATATAAAGAAGGGAAGCTTGCATGCATCAATCAATATATTACATTATCACAAATAATTCTTGTATTATTTCAAGGAAAAATTGTACTATTTCTACTTTATCTATAACTTTACAGTGTTGATTCATCAAAACCTTGAGAACAAATAAAAAATTGCACACCTTATGCATGTAATATGTTAAAATAAAAATAGTTGATATATCATTATTATAGTAAACAAACCGGATGGGGATTAAAAGAGACTAAGGAATATGTAGAAAAATGTATTTTGAATTAAAAGAAAACCGGCCACACGGCACACCGGAAAATCCGTTCAGTCAATACCATATCAGTGATGTAAAGCGTGCATTCCAGATTCCGGTACATTGGCACGATGAGCTGGAAATAATATATGTAAAGCAGGGCAAGCTGCATGTGACCATATCAGGTGAAAATTATATAGGAAGCCCAAAGGATGCATTTGTGGTATCTCCGGGCAGTCAGCATTTCATGGGCTCGCCGACAGGAGATGCAGATTATTACACGTTTCTGTTTCCTCTTGAATATATATCATTTCAGACGGACGATCTCATGGAAAAATCAATCCTATCCCCGCTCAAACGAGGCAGACTTATGATTAGTCCTCAGATAAATGATACAGCAGCAGATATATGCGAGCGGCTGATAGAGATAAATGCACAGATATCAGGGAAAAACGCAGAAAACACAGATGCTGCAAATATAGAGGCGCAATTTGAGACAAAAATAACTCTCATCAAATTCATCCGGAAAATGTGGAGAAATGGTCTGATTCTGGAAAATGGCACAAACGGCACCAACACAACAGAAAAAGAAATGATAACGTATATTTGGCAAAACTATACAAGGGAAATTTCACTGAAGGAATTTGGTGCACAGTTTCATTTGTCAGAAAAATACATATCACGCTACTTTAAAGAGCATTTTCATATTACGCTGTCACAGTATGTCAATCATCTCAGGCTGGAGCATGCCAGACAGCTATTGGAGGAATCAGCAGCTTCCGTTACAGAGGTTGCGATGTGTAGTGGATATCAGAATGTGAGCTATTTTATACGCAGCTTCAAGAAAATGTATGGGGTATCACCTCTTAAATACAGAAATTTTCAAACTTTACCTTGACAAAGTGACAAAAAGAGCATAAAGTATATAAAAAGATTAATTTAACAGTGTTTCAAAACCGATGAGAAAGAAGAGTAGACCTTTCCGGATATCTCAGAGAGCTGCAGATGGTGGGATTGCAGTATGGATGGATTTGTTGAATGGCCTTTCGAGGGTGATCCGAAGCGTTTGATTGTACAGAGCATAGTTTCTTAACGATTAAATCAGTAGGCGTCACCGGGAACCGAACCCGTTATCATTTCGGCATGTATATTAGTACATGACAGAGTGGACAATTCGTCAAATTGAGTGGTACCGCGATAATAAGATTTTATTACCGTCTCAAGCAACAGCTTGAGACGGTTTTTGTTTACTTGCAAACAAAACCGCAATACATGATTCTTATAACTTTCAAAACGGATTTCTTTCAAAAACATTCTTAAAATTTGGAGGAAAAAATGATGAAGAGAAAAATGATGGCAGCAGTATTGACAATGGCAATGGCAGCAACAATGATCGGTGGATGTGGAAACAGCACAGACACATCCAATGCAGGAAACAGCACGAAC
>OHXI01000326.1_pt1 | contig 22081 bp, 18 predicted proteins | sample 1579941 | NCBI WGS metagenome assembly OHXI01 (sample SAMEA3882553, study PRJEB24775) | human gut metagenome | biome: human-associated habitat; feature: intestine environment; material: feces | place: Netherlands | collected 2009/2010
GGCTGGGTGTTGCCGTGGCTGGACAGATCCATAATGGCTTCTGCGCCCATGTTCACGGCGCTCATCACCTTCTGCATCTCAATGTTGTAGTCCTTGCAGTCGCGGGAGACGCCAAGGTTCACGTTGATCTTGGTGCGCAGCATGGAGCCTACGCCCTCGGGGTTCAGGCACTTGTGGTGCTTGTTGGCGGGGATGGCTACCTTGCCCTCGGCGACCCACTGGCGGATCTCCTCGGTGGTGCGGTATTCCTTTTTGGCTACGATCTCCATCTCCGGGGTGATGATGCCCTTGCGGGCGGCATCCATCTGGGTGGTATAAGTCTGCATACGCTGTGTTCCTCCAAATGACAGTTTATCTCTGAACAGCAGGGTGCTGGTCATGCAGTGATACGGGGCAGCCTGTGTGCCGGGAGCTTTCTCCTCGGACACGAGTACGGGTTGCGGCACCCAGCGGATGCTTCGTGCATTGAGCAGCACTCGCATCCTGCTGGCCGCTGCCCCAACAGCAACTTCCTGTTTCCGCCACTGGCGGCGGTCGTTGCTGTTGCAGGCCATTCCATCGCCCGCCCTACTGCCTGCGGCAGCAGGGTCCCACCCCAGCGGACGGTCCTCGGAGAAACTCCCGACCCGCAGGCAAGGGTGGCAGACAGGTAGCCGTCATTCAGAAAAAACAGTACGCTCTGGATGCCGGCACCTGCGCAAAATACGCTTTTCATGTTGGTTTTTTCCATGAATTTTGTAACGCGGCCCAAGGTGGTGCCCCCGGTTTGCCGCGGGATGATGATTTATGATCCGCAATACCGCAAAAGCCTTCACCCCTTGGGGGGAAGGTGGCGCGTTAGCGCCGGATGAGGGGTGATGACCCGCGATATACAGCTTGTCTGCGCCCTCATCAGTCACCTTCGGTGACAGCTTCCCCCGACCGGGGGAAGCCTTTTACAGCGGAATTTTTTGGAATTGCAATGTGTTTATTTTACGATCTGCTCCGAAAGGGCACGCAGTTCGCGGCACTCGGCCTCGATGTCCTTTGCGGCAAAGATAGCGCTTACCAATGCCACACCGTCCACGCCGGTGCCCTTGAGCTGCAGGATGTTCTCCTTGTGGATGCCGCCAATGGCCACCACCGGCACATCCACGGCGTTGCAGATGTCCAGCAGGGTCTGCCGGGGCATCTCGCTCACGTCCGTCTTGGTGTGGGTGGCAAATACCGCGCCAACGCCAAGGTAGTCTGCGCCGTGCGCCACAGCGTCCAGCGCTTCCTGTACCGTGTGGGCAGAAACGCCGATCATCACGCCCTCGCCCACGCGCTGGCGCACCTGTGCGGCGGCCATATCGTCCTGCCCCACATGGATGCCCTCGGCATGGCATTGCAGCGCCACTTCCACGTTATCGTTGATGAACAGCGGCACACCGTATTGCTGGCACAGAGCGTGGATCTGAATGGCCTCCTGCAAAAAATCGGCGTCGCCCAGCTGCTTTTCCCGCAGCTGCACACAGGTAGCACCGCCCTTCAGGGCGCTTTCCACCTGCTGATACAACGTCTGTTCGCCCACCCATGCGCGGTCGGTCACCGCGTACAGGAGCATGGTGTGTTTATCGCACTTCATAGTTTGCGCCTTTCTCCAGCTGTTCGGGGGTCATGTTGTAAATGGCATCAATGATGTAATTGCGGTAGGTAGCGTTGCCGTCCTGCGGAGTGAGCCGCTGGTGGGCGACCTCGCCCGCCAGACCCATGGCGCACACCGCCGCAGCAGCAGCTTCCAGCGGGTGGCCGGGGTTGGCGGTGACAAAAGCCGCCGTCAGGGCAGAAAGCTGGCAGCCTGTGCCGGTGATGCTGCTCATCATGGCGTTGCCGTTGCGGATGCAGTAGGCTTTTTGTGCATCGGCTACGATGTCGATAGCACCGGTAATGGCAACCACTGCGCCGGTGCGGGCGGCAAAGGCCTTGGCAAAGGCTACGGCGCTGTCCAAGTTCTCCTCGGTCACCTTGTCGGCTACGTCCGCATCCACGCCCTTGGTGGTGCCTGCGCCGGAGGCAAGGGTCTTGATCTCCGAGATGTTGCCCCGGATCACTGTGAACTGCACCTCCCGCAGCAGGCGGAAGGCGGTGTCGGTGCGCAGACGGGAAGCACCGGCACCCACCGGATCCAGCACCACGGGGTGTCCCAGCTGATTGGCCTTTTTGCCCGCCAGCAGCATACTGGTGACGGTGCGGCTGTTCAGCGTGCCGATGTTGATGTTCAGCCCGCCGCAGATGGCGGTGATCTCCTCCACCTCGGCGGCATCATCGGCCATGATGGGGGAGGCACCGCAGGCCAGCACCATGTTGGCGCAGTCGTTCACGGTGACGTAGTTGGTGATGTTGTGGATGAGAGGGCTGCGGCTGCGCAGGTTCTCAAAGGCGGTTTTGAGCATTCCCGGCACCTCCGCTCAGGAAAGGCTGTTCTGCATGGAGCGCAGAGCGCCGGAGCGCTGCAGGCTGAACACCACTGCACCGGCGATCACCGCACCCACGGCGGTGGAGATGAGGAAGGGCACGATGTAGGCGTAGAAGGCGATATCCGCAGCACTCTTGCCCATCAGGAAGATGGCCACGGGCCATGCGCACAGGCCGCCCAGAATGCTGGTGCCGAACACCTCACCCACCACGGTGGCGATCAGGTTTTTGGTCTTGTGGTATGCAAGGCCGCACAGCAGCGCACCGAACATACTGCCCGGGAAAGCCATCAGGCTGCCCAGACCCAGCAGGTTGCGCAGCAGGGAAGCCACAAAGGCCACGCCTACACCCCACCACGGCCCCAGCAGAACGGCGCACAGCACGTTGACCATGTGCTGCACCGGGGCGCACTTGCTGCCGAACATGGGAAAGCTGAACACGCTGCCCACCACGCACAGGGCACAGAACATACCGGCGAGGGCAAGCTTTTTGACAGAGAGATTCTTCATGATAAATTGGCTCCTTTTCAACCATCTGCGGCAGCGCAGGATGAATACCGGCGCTCCCGCAACAAAACAGCCCGTGCCCGCCACAAGGCGGGAACAGGTACGGAAGGTGCGGTCGAAACTTACTGGTTTCCTCTCACGCCGGAACACGGCTTCCCATCGCTGCATTCATCCAAGGCTCAGGGCGCTCCCCCTCAGCCGGCTGCGGAACCACCGCAGAGGTACAAAAAAACAGGAGGAGCCCGGCGCGGCTCCTCCTGCAAAAAATCATAAAGGGTATGACTTCCTACGGCGGCATTATCCGCATCAGGTAAAAGGGTCGAAGCTTGCTATACTTCCTCTCAGCCCGCTGCACGAGCTCCCCTGTGTTTGATTGTGACTGTATTCTACACCTCTTTTCCCAAAAATGCAAGAGGGAAGGGGACGATTTGGAATGCGCGGGCAGGTGAAATGATTTTGAATGCGCTCCGCGTTGCTCTGCGCATAGATAGCGGAATTATTTTTTTTATTTGCATTTCAGCCAAGCCTGCGGGCTTGGCTGAAATGCTTTTTTCACAGGAGGGGTCGTAGTTGTCAACTGCATTTGTGATTCAGACCGCCCATTAACCATTGCAGTCCCACTTGTAAAAATGCGTTTGGAGCGCTCCGCAGAGCGCGACAAACGCGAAATATTAAAATAACCTTTCCGCTGAAGATGCGCAGAGCAACGCGGAGCGCATTATCAATCGTTAAGCTGTTAAAATATTTTCATTGTAAACCAAAGCCGCCGTGCAGAGGTCTGCGCGGCGGCTTTGGTCACAGAAAGGAGAATAATATGAAAAAGCAGAGAAAGTCGGGTTAACCCATGGTCACCTGCACCGTTACCTCAGTCCCGGCGGCAGCCAGCGGCAGAACGTTGCCGGAGATGGCCTTGCCGTCCACGGTAACGGCCTTGATGCCGTGCTGCACCCCGGCGGCGTTATCCACCGTGATGTGGTACACAGCACCGCGGAAGCGGCGGGTCACGGTGAAGCCGGACAGGGTGTGGGGGATGCAGGGGTCTACCTTCAGGCCGTCCAAGGTGGGTTGGATGCCCAGAATGTACTGGCTGATATTGAAGAAGGTCCATGCCGCCGTGCCGGTCAGCCAGCTGTTTTTGGCTTCGCCGAAGGTGGGGGCGTCCTTACCGGCTACCATCTGGCTGTAAACGTAGGGCTCGGTGCGGTGGATCTCGGAGATGTCCTCGATATAGGCGGGGCAGGTCTTGCGGTACACCGCAAAGGCGCGGTCGCCGTGACCGAGCGTTGCCTCGGCGCAGCTGATCCACGGGTTGTTGTGGCAGAAGATACCGGCGTTCTCCTTGTATCCCGGAGGATAGCTGGAGATCTCGCCCAGATTCAGCTGATAGCTGGTGTAGGCGGGCTGCAGCAACACCACACCGTATTTGGTGTCCAGCCGCTCTTCCACACTGGCAAGTGCCTGTGCGGCTTGTCCGCTCTCCTTGCCAATGCCGGCCATGACGCACATACCCTGCGGCTCAATAAAGATCTGACCCTCGGTGCACTCCTTGCTGCCGACGGGCTTGCCGAAAGCATCGTAGGCACGGCGGAACCATGTGCCGTCCCAACCGGCGGTCAGGGTGGCCTGCTCCACGGCATCAATGTGCTTGCGGGCGGCAGCGGCCTCCTCGGTCAGATTCAGATGGTCGCACAGTTGGGCGTATTCGTGGCCGTACTTGACGAACATACCGGCAATGAATACGCTTTCGGCTACGGGACCCTCGCTGGGGCCGGTGATCTGGAAGCTCTCGCCCGGGTGCTCGGAGAAGCAGTTCAGGTTCAGGCAGTCGTTCCAGTCGGCGCGGCCGATCAGCGGCAGGCCGTGGGGACCCAGATGGGTGCAGGTAAAGTTGAAGCTGCGGCGCAGGTGCTCCATCAGGGTCTGTGCCTTGGTGGCGTCGTTATCAAAGGGTACCTGCTCCTCCAGAATAGACCAGTCGCCGGTCTCCCGCAGGTAGGCAGCAGTACCGGCAATGAGCCACAGCGGGTCATCGTTGAAGCCGGTGCCGATATCCCGGTTGCCTTTTTTGGTCAGGGGCTGGTACTGGTGGTAGGCGCTGCCGTCCTCAAACTGGGTGGCGGCGATATCCAGAATGCGCTCCCGGGCGCGGGAGGGGATGATGTGCACAAAGCCCAGCAGATCCTGACAGCTGTCCCGGAAGCCCATGCCGCGTCCGGTACCGCTTTCAAAATAGCTGGCAGAGCGGCTCATATTAAAGGTGACCATGCACTGGTACTGGTGCCAGATGTTGACCATGCGGTTCAGCTTTTCCTCGCCGGAGTCCAGATGGTAGGTGGACAGCAGCTGCTCCCAGTGGGTGCGCAGGGCGGCGCGGGCGGCATCGACCTGTGCATCCGTAGCGTAGCGCTCCATCATGGCATGGGCGCGGGTCTTGTTGATGACGCCCGGTGCAATGAACTTTTCCTGCTGCGGGTTCTCGATATAACCCAGACCAAACAGGATGCTGCGGCTCTCGCCGGGGGCGAGGGTCAGGTGGATGTGCAGTGCACCCACCGGTGCCCATCCGTGGGCAATGCTGCCGGAGCAGTGCCCGGCGCGGACGGCCTGCGGGTCTGCCGGGCCGCCGTATACGCCGCAAAAGGCATCCCGGGTGGTATCAAAGCTGTCCACCGGGCAGTTTGCCCAGAACACGGCGTAGTGGTCGCGGCGCTCGCGGTACTCGGTCTTGTGGTAGATGACGCTGCCCTCTACCTCCACCTCACCGGTGGAGAAGTTGCGCTGGAAGTTGGAGCCGTCGTCCACAGCATCCCACAGGCAGAACTCCACATAGCTGAACAGATCCAGCTCCTTGACGATGGTGCTGCCGTTGCACACGGTCACCCGGTCCAGCTCACAGGCATCGCCCTTGGGGACGAACAGTTCCTGCCGAGCGGTCACGCCGTCCTTTTTGCCCTCCAAAATAGTGTAGCCCAGACCGTGGCGGCAGCTGTAACTGTCCAGCGGGGTCTTGGTGGGCTGCCAGCCCGGGTTCCACACGGTGTCGCCGTCCTTGATGTAGATCCGGTGGCCGTCCATGTCCAGCGGGGAGTTGTTGTAGCGGTAGCGGGTCAGGCGGCGCATCCGGGCGTCCCGGTAAAAGCTGTAACCGCCCGCCGTGTTGGAGACCAGACTGAAGAAGTCCTCGCTGCCAAGGTAGTTGATCCAGGGCAGGGGCGTCTGCGGGGTGGTGATGACGTACTCTTTATTCTGGTCATCAAAATATCCGAACTTCATAATGCTTCCTCCTTAAAACTGCGCCTTGTCGGGCGGGCAGTGCGTCGATGGGCGAAAACGATTAAGGCGCTGCGAAAGAAGCAATCTCATCACGCTAAGCATACCGTATCCCACCAAAAAATGCAAGAGCTTTTTGCAAAAATCTCGGCGGAAATTTTAAAATAATCTGCGCAGCCCCGGCGGTTTTCGACGGCTTTCGGTGCTGCGCATACCGGTGAAAGACAGAACGAAGGACCCGAACCCCCATTTTAAAAGTAATATATACATACGGCCTTTGACACCGAAAACCATAACGAAACTGCAACGAAAATTTTTCTATTTTAATCGAAATGTAACGAAAGTGAATCGAAGTGCACAATTATTACAGGTGGAATTGAAACGAAATGCCAAAAGTGATGCAGCTGAGCTAAAACTTTTACGTTTTTGCTTGATTTTTGGTGCAGAATGCGATATATTGAGATTGCGAAAACGATTAAGGAACTCGCGAGAAACATTCCGCAGCTCCTTTCCTTGGAAGGAGGCCATAAGATGCCGTCCCTGAAGGATCTGGCAAAAGAGTGCGGCGTATCCGTCGCAACTGTCAGTAAGGCGCTGAACGGCCAGCCAGACATCGCACCGGCCACGCGGGAGCGCATCCGTGCAGCGGCTCGCCGCGTAGGGTATCTGCCCAACGCAGCAGCCCGGGCGCTGAAAACCAACCGTACTTACAACCTTGGCGTTCTGTTTGTAGATGAAAAGCAGAGCGGCCTGACCCACGAGTACTTCTCCGCAGTGCTGGACAGCTTCAAGGTAGAAGCAGAAAAGCGCGGCTATGATATCACCTTTATCAACCACAACATCAGCGGCAGATCCATGAGCTATCTGGAGCATTGCCACTACCGGGGTGTGGACGGCGTGGTGATCGCCTGTGTGAACTTTTACGATCCGCAGGTGGTGGAGTTGGTCAACGGCGATGTGCCGGTGGTGACCATCGACCATGTGTTCAACAACCGGATGGCGATCCTTTCAGACAACGTGGTGGGCACAAAGGCTCTGGTACAGCAGGCATGGGCCTGCGGACATCGGCGCATCGCCTTTATCCACGGCGAAAAGACCGCCGTTACTGAGAACCGACTGGCAGGCTTCTATCAAGCCTGCGAGGAGCTGGGGCTGAAGGTGCCGGAGGAGTACGTCCGCTGCGGTGTGTACCACGATGTGGATCGCTGCGCAGAGGAGACCCGGGCGCTGCTGGCACTGCCGCAGCGGCCCACCTGCATCATCTTCCCGGATGACTTTTCCGCACTGGGCGGCTACAACGCCCTGAGCGAAGCGGGTCTGAGCATCCCGGAGGACATCTCGGTGATGGGATACGATGGCATCTATCTCTCCCGGGTGGTCAAACCCCCGCTGGTGACCTACCAGCAGAACACCAAATCCCTTGGCAGGCTGGCAGCGGATAAGCTGATCGAGTTGATCGAGCATCCGCGTGTGACCCTGCCGGAGCAGATCCGGGTGTCCGGCAAACTGCTGGACGGCGGCTCCGTCCGCATCCTTTAACAAAGGCCCACAACTCCCGGCGCGGAGTTTTTGAGTATGAATTTTTTAATTGGAAAACCATGAAGGAGGTTTACCCTTATGAAAAAGATCTCTCGTCGTAATTTCCTGCTCGCTTCCGGTGTCGTGACGATTGGTGCTGCCTTGGCAGCCTGCGGCGGCGGCTCTTCCAGCAGCACTGCTGCTTCCTCTGCGGCTCCCGCATCCTCCGCTGCTGCTTCTGCTCCGGCTGCTGCCGAGGGCAAGGTGCTGAACATCTGGTGCTGGAATGATGAGTTCCAGAGCCGCTTCAACGACTACTATCCGGAAGTTTCCGAGATCGCAGCCGACAAGTCCACCACCACCCTGAAGGACGGCACCACCGTGAAGTGGACCATCAACGCCAACGAGAACAACAACTACCAGAACAAGCTGGACGAGGCTCTGCTGAATCAGGACTCCGCTGCCGATGACGACAAGATCGACATCTTCCTGATCGAGGCTGACTACGCTCTGAAGTATGTGGACTCCGACTACGTTCTGGATGTCAAGAAGGATATCGGCCTGACCGATTCTGATCTGGCCGGCCAGTACCAGTACACCAAGGATATCGTTTCTGTGGACGGCAGCCAGCGCGGCACCACCTGGCAGGCTACCCCGGGTCTGTTCGCATACCGCCGCAGCATTGCCAAGGAGGTGCTGGGCACCGATGACCCCGCCGAAGTGCAGACCTACCTGTCCGACTGGGATAAGTTCAACGATGTAGCTGCCAAGGCTGCTGCCAAGGGCTACAAGATGCTGTCCGGCTTTGACGATGCATACCGCACCTTCTCCAACAACGTCTCCGCACCTTGGGTCACCGGCACCACCGTTACCGTGGACGAGAACCTGATGAAGTGGGTGGATCAGACCAAGGAGTACACCGACAAGGGCTACAACAACAAGTCCAGCCTGTGGGACAGCCAGTGGGCTTCCGATCAGGGCCCCACCGGTAAGGTGTTCGGCTTCTTCTACTCCACTTGGGGCATCAACTTCACCCTGCTGGGCAACTCTCTGGCAACTCCTACCGCTGAGGGCGGCAAGGAAGAGGTTGGCAACGGCATCTACGGCGACTACGCTGTGTGCGAAGGCCCTCAGCCCTACTACTGGGGCGGCACCTGGATCTGCGGCGCAGCCGGCAGCGACAACCTTGAGACCATCAAGGACGTTATGCTGAAGCTGACCTGCGATGAAGCCATCATGAAGCAGATCACCATGGATACGCAGGATTACACCAACAACGAGAAGGCCATGGAAGAAATCGCCAAGAGCGATTACAAGTCCGACTTCCTCGGCGGCCAGAACCACATCGCTCTGTTTGCAGAGGCTGCAACTAAGATCGATATGTCCAACGCCGGCCCGTACGATCAGGGCCTGAACGAGAGCTTCCAGAACGCTTTCAAGGATTACTTCACCGGCAACGTGGAGGAGGATGCCGCCAAGGCAAACTTCGAGACCGCCATCAAGGAGAAGTACCCCGAGCTGACCGACGTGGTATGGCCCGCATAAGCGGCTTTACTCCGAACTGAAAATTGAAGCAAAGGGGCGGGCGGCGTATCTCGCCCGCCCCTTTGGTTTTGCTGTGACCCGGCAGGAGGGAGATCTCATGGGAGAAAAAACAAAGAAGAAAGGGTCGATCAGCTACGCGAAATGGGGCTATATCTTCATTGCACCGTTCTTTATCATCTTCGCGGTATTCCAGCTGATCCCTCTGGCATCCACCATCTATTACAGCTTTTTTGAGTATTACCGCAGCGGTCTGAAGATCATCGGACCCAACTTTGTGGGTCTGAAAAACTACATCACCCTGTTCGCGACCGATCTACCCAAGTATTTCAGCAACACGCTGATCCTGTGGATCATCGGTTTTATCCCGCAGATCGTCGTCTCGCTGCTGCTGGCGGCATGGTTCACCGACCTGCGGCTGAAGCTGAAGGGACAGACCTTCTTCAAGACGGTCATCTATATGCCCAACCTGATCATGGCCTCGGCCTTCGCAATGCTGTTCTTCGCCCTGTTCTCGGATAACGGCCCGGTGAACGCAGTGCTGCTGAGCATGGGCTGGATCAAGACCCCCATCAGCTTTTTGAATACCGTGTGGGGCAACCGTGGCCTTGTGGGCCTGATGAACTTCCTGATGTGGTTCGGCAACACCACCATCATGCTGATGGCAGCCATTATGGGCGTGGATCCCACCCTGTACGAGGCTGCGGAGCTGGACGGCTGCACCCCGAACCAGATGTTCTGGAAGATCACCATCCCGCTCATCCGGCCCATTCTGGTCTACGTGATGATCACCTCCATGATCGGCGGCCTGCAGATGTTCGATGTGCCGCAGATCCTGACCAACGGCAAGGGTGGCCCCGACCGTACCTCCACCACCATGATCATGTACCTGAACAACCACCTGTTCAGCAAGAACTACGGCATGGCCGGTGCAGTATCTGTGGTGCTGTTCCTTGTGTGTGCAGTGCTGTGCGTCGTCGTGTACTTCTCGCTGACCAAGGAAGATGACGGCCTGACCAAGGCTCAGCGCAAGGAACTGAAGGCAGCCAAAAAGGCTGCTGCCAAAGGAGGAAAATAAGTATGGCACATACGCCTAAAAACCAGTCCGAAAAGGCGATCTTGACCGCCCGCCGTGCGTGGTGCTATCTGGTGCTGGTGCTGATCAGCTTTCTGTGCCTGTTCTTCTTCTATGTGCTGATCATCAACTCCACCCGCACCCACTTCGAGATCCAGAAGGGCTTCTCGCTGATGCCGGGCAAGTCCATCATCACAAACTTCCGCAACGTGCTTACGGACGCCAACATCCCTGTGGTAAGCGGCATCCGCAACAGCCTGCTGGTGTCTGCCTGCTCGGCAGCGCTCAGCGTTTACTTCTCGGCTCTGACGGCCTACGGTATCTATGCCTATAACTTCAAGTTCAAAAAAGCCGCCTTTGCCCTGATCCTGCTCATCATGACCATGCCCACACAGGTGTCCGCACTGGGCTTTCTGCAGTTGATCTCCAAGATGGGCTTGAAAAACAGCTTCATCCCGCTGATCGTCCCCAGCATTGCAGCACCCACTGTGTTCTTCTTCATGAAGCAGTATCTGGACGCCTCCCTTCCCATGGAGATCGTGGAAGCCGCCCGCATTGACGGCGCAGGCGAGTTTTATACCTTTAATAAGATCGTGCTGCCCATCATGAAGCCGGCTCTGGCTGTGCAGGCCATTTTCTCCTTCGTGGCAAGCTGGAACAACTACTTCATCCCGGCTCTGGTGCTGGACACCGCCGACAAAAAGACCCTGCCTATCCTCATCGCCCAGCTGCGCAGCGCGGACTTCCTGAAGTTCGATATGGGCAAGGTGTACATGATGGTGGCCATCGCCATTCTGCCGGTCATCATCGTCTACCTGCTGCTGTCCAAGTTTATCGTCCGCGGCGTTGCTCTTGGCGGCGTTAAAGGCTAAAATTGCGACCGCCGCCTGCGAGCAAAGACTTCCCCCGCTCCGGGGGAAGATGTCACGCAAGTGACAAAAAGGGGAGTACAGGGAGCAATTTTTGGCGCAGCGGTCTGCAAGACGCGAGACCCGCCCAAGGGTCGAAGCGGATGCAGGGCACCGCAAGAGGTTTTAAGCGAACAATAACACCTTCATTTCTCTGTTACAGCATAGCAAAGCCCCCGGGGGTCACACCCTCGGGGGCTTTGTGCGTGATAAAAGATTAAACCAATATTCCATCGCAATGGTCGATCTCGTGCTGGATGATCTGTGCTGTCCAGCCGGTAAAGGTCTTGATGCGGGGTTTGCCGTCCATGGTCTGGTACTGCACCTTGATGCTCTGCCAGCGCTTTGTTTTCCGCACACCTTCCAGCGAAAGACAGCCCTCTTCGGCTTCGTACTGGCCGGACTTTTTCAGGATGACCGGGTTGAACAGCACTAAATACCCGTCCTCAGCTTCCACCGCGATGATGCGCTTGCGCACGCCGATCATGTTGGCAGCCATGCCCACACAGCCGTCGGCGTGGGCGGTCAGGGTGTCCAGTAAGTCCCGCGCAACAGGGGCATCCTCCGGGGTGGCGGGGGCGGACTTCTGCGCCAGAAACAGCGGGTCGTGCATGATGGGCTGGATCATAGTAAAATCTCCTATTATTTTTCAGTTCTGCTTAAAAGAATGCCTGCCAGCAGCCCGGCGGCAGCCGGGAGCACCCAGCCAAAGCCCAGTGCCGCCAGTGGCAGGGCGTTGGCAAGGGCAGAAAGTGCGCCAAGCGGCAGCGCGGCGGCAATGCTCTGCACGGCGGTGCAGCCAATGCACAGCGGGTAGACCCGGCGGCGCTGCTCCAGCCCGGGCACGAAGAAAAGCGCGATCAGCACAATGGCTACCGGGTATAGCGCGTTGAGCACCGGGACGGACAGACGCAGGATCTCTGCCAGCCCCAGATTTGCGATCAGCATACTGGCAGCGGCAAAAAAGGCGGCAAGAGCAGGGTAGGGGATGCGGGGCAGCAGAGTGTGGAAATACTCTCCCACACAGGCGATCAGCCCCACACAGGTGTTGAAGCAGGCCAGCATAAAGATGGCCGCAAGCAGCACCAGCCCCGCTTTACCGAACAGCCGCTCCGCCAGCACGGTCAGCACCTCGGCACCGGTGGCAAGACCGGGCACGGCGGCACCGGTCAACGCTCCGGCGTGCCCCAGCATGGCATAGACCGCCAGCAACAGCCCGCCTGCCACAAGACCGGCACGGATGGCACTGCGCTGCACGTCCTGCTCCCGGGCAACGCCCTGCGCCCGGATGTTCATGGCGATGACCGCGCCAAAGTTCAGTGCGGCAAGGGCGTCCATGGTCTGGTAACCGTACAATACGCCTTGTAAAATGACCGCTGAACTATACGCATCGGTGGGCGCACCGTACTGCGCCGCCAGCGGGTGTAGCAAACAGCCGCCGAACAGGATCAAAATCAGAACCAGCAGGCAGGGGCAGAGCAGCCTGCCCAGCCAGCGGGTGAGCCTGTCCGGGCGCAGCGCTACCAGAAAGGCCGCGCCGAAGAACAGCACGGAGTACCCCAGCTGCAGCCCGGCGCTGCTGCCCAGCAGCGGGGTGAGCATGGCAAACGAGGTGCTTGCGGTGCGCGGAATGGCCAGACACGGCCCGATGGACAGGTAGATCAAAATCATGAACACCTGTGCGAATACCGGGTGCACCCGCCCGGCAAGCTTATCCAGACCGTCTGCCCGTGCCACTGCGATGACCCCTGCCACGGGCAGACCCACGGCACTGATGACAAGCCCCAGAAAGGCGGGCCAGAAGTTTACCCCCGCCTTTGCACCCAGATCGGGTGGGAAGATCAGGTTGCCCGCCCCGAAAAACATGGAAAATAACGTAAAACCGACAAGCAGCAGCTTGCGGCCCTTGAGCGCTTTTGTCAATACCGTCCTCTCTTTCCTGCGTCGGCGCAAAGGTGCACCGTGTACTGTACCCAGTTTACGCTGGATGTAAATTCATGTCAAGTATACGACGGTTGAATAAAAGTATATACAAAGCGAGCCGACTCGCCGCAGGTGGTGCACAGGTCATTCCCCTTTGCGGGACGGTATGGTATACTATACCTTATAATAGGAAGCGGAAGAGGGCAGTTTATGAAGCAGAACAAGCAGTTTTTCCGCCGTCTGCTGGCGGTGGCGTTCTGGCTGACGGTCTGGCAGGCCGCAGCCATGGCCATCGGGCAGGAGGTGTTTCTGGTATCGCCGGTGCAGGCGCTGCGCACTTTGGTGCAATTGCTGCCGAGGGCAGATTTCTGGCAGCGGGTGGGCTTCAGCTCAGGGCGCATTTTGCTGGGTTTTGTGCTGGGCACAGTGGTCAGCGTGGTGCTGGCGGTGTGCGCCGCCCGGTGGAGCGCCGCCGATGCACTGCTGGCTCCGGTGATGCAGCTGGTCAAGGCCACGCCGGTGGCAAGCTTTATCATTCTGGCGCTGGTCTGGGTGCGGGGCAGTGCGCTTTCGGTGCTTATCAGCTTTCTGATGGTGCTGCCGGTGCTGTACGGCGCGGTGCGCACCGGCATTGCCGGTGCAGACGTGCAGCTGCTGGAGATGGCAGCGGTGTTCCGTCTGCCGCCGGGGCGCCGCCTGCGGTCGATCTGGCTGCCTGCGGTGCTTCCGGCCTTCCGGCAGGGGTGCAGCGTGGCGCTGGGCATCTGCTGGAAAAGCGGTGTGGCGGCCGAGGTCATCGGCCTGCCCAACGGCAGCATCGGCGATGCGCTGTATCGCGCCAAGATCACCCTTTCCACAGGGGAGCTGTTTGCGTGGACCTTTGTCATCATCCTGCTGAGCGCAGGCTTTGAAAAGCTGTTCCTGCTTGCACTGGATAAAGCCGTGGGCGCAGTGCTGGGAGAGGAGGGGACAAAATGCTGAAGCTTCAACATCTGACAAAACAGTTCGGCGCAGCGCCGCTCTTCACCGACCTGTGCATGGAGGTGGATGCTCCCGTGGTGCTGTGGGCCCCCAGCGGCTGGGGCAAGACCACCCTGCTGCGCATCCTGATGGGGCTGGAACGTCCCACCGCCGGCAGCGTGGAGGGCGTGGGCCGGGTGGCAGCGGTCTTTCAGGAAGACCGCCTTTGTCCCCAGCTGAACGCCGTGCAGAACGTCACCTTGGTGCTTCCGGGGGCAGAAAACCAGTACAAAGAGCAAATTATAAGCGACTTTCAACAACTTGGAATGGATGTTGCAGCCTTGCAGCTGCCTGCCCGCAGGCTTTCCGGCGGGCAAAAGCGGCGGGTGGCGCTGCTGCGGGCGCTGTGGGCACCCAGCGACACCCTGCTATTGGACGAGCCCTTTACCGGCATGGACCCGGACACCTTGCAGCGGGCAGCGGCACTGCTGCGGCAGCGCTGCGCGGGCAAGCCGGTGCTGCTGGCTACCCACGACGAAAGCGCTATCCGCGCCCTTGGCTGGCCGGTGGTGGAACTGGAAAAGCTGGGGACAAGAGCCAAAGACTGAGAGGGCTTACAGCAGCTGGGCAAGGATGCTGTTCTGAACAATAAGCCCGGCGGGGGTCAGAGCGAGGGTACTGCCATCGAAGGTGGCATACCCGGCGCGGACGCAGTTTTGAACAAAGGCCAGCTGTGCGGTGGAAAACTGCTTGCCGTATATGGCTTTGTAGGCTGCAAGGTCAAGCCCCTTGCGCAGCCGCAGCTGTAAGATCAGGTAGTCCTCTGCGCCGCAATTGCCGTCCATGATGGGCGCGGCGGCGTCCTGCAGAAAGGCGGCGGTGTCCGGTGCGTAGCAGAACCGCTTGCCGCCCATGCAGGAGTGCGCCGCAGGGCCAAGGCCAAGATAGTCGCCGCAGTCCCAGTAGATGAGGTTGTGCCTGCCCTCATAGCCCGGCTTTGCAAAGTTGGAGATCTCGTACTGGCGGTAGCCGTGGTGTTCCAGCTGCTCCACGGCGTAAAGATAGAAATCGGCGGCTTCATCGCCGGTGGGCAGCCCCTCCGGCGGGTGCTTGCCGAAGGCAGAGTCCGGCTCTATCTTTAAAAGGTAGGCCGAGATGTGGGTCGCCCCGCCTTTTTCGATCAGCTCCAGTGTCTCGTCAAACTCGGCCTGCGTATAATGGGGCAGGGCCAGCATGATGTCGCCGCTGATGTTCTCGAACCCGGCGCGCCGGGCGGCGGCAAAGGCTGCCCGCGCCTGCTTGGCGCTGTGGGGACGGCCAAGGGTGCGCAGCTGGGTGTCCCGGGCAGACTGCACCCCGAAGGAGATGCGGTTCACCCCCGCCGCCCGGAAGCCCCGCAGGCTCTCCTCGGTGACGGTCTCGGGGTTTGCTTCCAAGGTGATCTCTGCACCGGACACGGGCTCTGCTGCCCGGATGAGCCGCTCTGCCTGCGCCGGGGTGAGCAGGCTGGGCGTGCCGCCGCCGAAATAAACGGTATCCGGCCGCAGGGGCGCGTTTGGCGCAAAGCGGTGCAGCTCCCGCAGAAGCGCGTCCACATAAGCGTCCGGTACGCCCCGCTCCCCGGGGTGGGAATAAAAATCACAATACCGGCATTTGGAAAAGCAGTAGGGAATATGCAGATAAAGTCCAAGGGACATACAATATCACAGCCTTTTTCATGAAACGTTCATTTCTATGCAGTATACTATATTCCGTAGACCGGAGCAAGAGAGAAATGCTCCGGCAGAATAGACTGGAGGAACCCAGATGAGTTACAACAATTACAACCGTGGCTATGCAGAGCCTACAATGACCTCGGCTGATTATATGACCCGCACCTACCGCTGGATGGCGCTGGGACTGCTGATCACCTTTGCGGCGGCCTTTGTCACCGCCACCACCCCGCTGTTCTATGTGGTCAACTCGCTGTACCTGCTGTTCACCATTGCCGAGCTGGCGCTGGTGTTCGTGCTGAGCGCCCGGGTGCAGAATATGTCCGTGGGCGCGGCAAGAGGAGTATTTTTAGGCTACGCCCTGCTCAACGGCATGGTGCTGAGCTATTATTTCCTTGCCTTTGATCTGGGCACGCTGGTGCTGGCCTTCCTTGCCACATCGCTGTATTTCGGCCTGATGGCAGTTTACGGCACTACCACCCACAAGGATCTGTCCGGCTGGGGTCCCAAGCTGATGATGGCGCTGTTTGCGCTGCTTATCACCGGTTTCGTCGGTGTGCTGTTCGGCATGGGCTTTATGAGCACGGTGCTGTATTCCGGCATCGGTCTGGTGGTGTTTATGCTGCTGACCGCCTACGACACCCAGAAGCTGAGCCAGATGTACTCCTACTACGCAGGGGACAGCGAGCTGGCGGAAAAGGCTTCCATCTACGGTGCACTGACGCTGTATCTGGACTTCATCAACATCTTCTTGTATGTGGTGCGTTTGCTGGGTCTGAACAGCCGCCGCCGCGACTAAGCGCAGAAAGAACTTTATGATCTGTAAATCAGCCAAGCCTGCAGGGCTTGGCTGATTTATTTTTCGCTGTCTTTTTTATCCCTTTGTATAAACTGCCCGCCGCTGTCCCACACTAAACCCAGAAAAAGACCCCGTACACAAAACGGACAGATGGGAGTAACAAGCATGGAGCAGATCAAAAAATTTCTGCACGGCAAGGGCTTTGCTCTGCTGCTGACCGCAAGCCTGCTGGCTGCGGCTGCGGCGGGGGTGTGGGCGGTGCGCGCCCTGCGGGCAGAACTGCAAAAAAGTCTGGATGGGCTGAACGCCCCCGGCACCACCCAACAGACCACCCCGGAAACAGAACCGGACTGGGACGCACAGGAGGACACCACATGGCAGCAGCCCGTGACCGACGTTGCAAACAGCAAGGCAGATGTGCCGCAGCAGACGCCCTCTGGGGCGTCCTCTGGTGCGCAGTCTGGCTCTGGTTCGCTGCGCGAACCCTCGGCACTGCAAGGCGCATCCTCGCCTGCCAGCAGTTCGGCACAGCCTGCCGCCGCGCCCTCTATGCCGGGGCGCGTGCTCAACGCCTTCAGCGGCGATGAGTTGGTGTATAACAAGACCCTTGGGGACTGGCGCACCCACAACGGCGTAGACTATGCCTGCACGCAGGGCGCTGCGGTAGCGGCACCTGTGGCGGGCAAGGTAGTCTCTGCCGGGGCAGAGGGCAACTGGGGCACTGTGGTGGTGCTGGAGGATGCCGCTGGCCGCAGTTGGCGGCTGTGCGGCGTGGCTGACCCGGACGTTAAGGCCGGGGACACCGTGACCGCCGGGCAGAAGCTTGGCACGGTGGGCACGGTCGGCTGCGAGTGCGCCGAGGAGAGTCACATCCATGTGGAGGTAAAGCAGGGCGAAAGCTACCTCGACCCGGCAAAGCTGCCGGAGTAAGCAAACCATAAAAGGGGCTGCAATAGCGGCTCCTTTTTTGCTGCGTCAGGCGGTACGGCGCGTTTGCAGCAGCCAGAGAACCAGCGCCGAAAGCACCCCGGCTGCCAGCAGTACATCTGCGGGGTGCGCGGCCCAGTGCTGGAAGGCACTGCCATAGGCTGCCTGCCCGATGGGCTGGGTCAGGCAGGCCAGCACAGAGAGGCAGGCGGTCGTCTTGCCCAGCTGTGCCTGTGGTACTAGCATTTGCAGCTGCGCAAAGAACCACACGTTGAACAGTGCCGCCACGGTCATAAACACGGCACCCAGCACCAAAATGCTGCCGAACTGGAGCGTGGGCACCCGGAGGGCAAGACCCAGCGCGGCGCACACGCCGCTGAGCGCCAGCAAAAGACCTGTGCCGCTGCGGATGGGATGCCGGACAAAGACGGTTCCCGCCAGCACGCCGCCTAAAATGCCGCCTGCGCTCAGCACCGCCTGCACAAGACCAAGGGAGGCATCACTTTTCTGCAAAGTCTGCACCACCAGCACCGGAACACCCACGGTGAGGGCGGGGACTTCCAGCAGGTTTACAGCCGCCATGGCAGCAGCTAACCGCAGCACCGCAGTCTGCCCGGTGAGAAACCGCGCACTTTCCCGCAGGTCGGTCCACAGAGAACGGACGGAGAGCTTTGTGTCCCGGGGGACATCCTGTGGGATGCGCAGGCAGAGCTCCATCCCGGCAGAAAGTGCAAAGCAGCAGCCGCAGAGCACCAGCAGACCTCGGATGCCGAGGTGCTCCAGCAGAACAGCACCCAGCAGGGGACCGAGAAGCTCGTCCACGGTATCCACCAGTTGGATGACTGCGTTGCCGCGCAGCAGCTGGGTGCCGTTCAGCAGCAGGGGCAGACAGGCGCGTACTACAGGCTGGTAAAGCCCCTGAATGGCGTACAGACTGCCCAGCACGGTCAGGATCAGCGGAAGCAGGGGCAGATGCGGCAACCCGGCAGCGGCTGCCGCCGAAATACCGGTGGTCACCAGATCCAGCAGCGCCATCAGGCGGGCTTTACGGCAGCGGTCTGCCAGCGCGCCGCCGGTCAGCATTCCGGCCAGAGCAGGCAGCATAGCCAGCGCGGTGATGCCGCCGTACAGCGCAGCGGAACCGGTCTGCCGCAGCAGATACAGCGGCAGCGCAAACCGCAGGGCGGCATTGCCGAACAGGGAGATGATCTGCCCGAGGACGATGAGGAAAAATGTGTTCATGGAAACCTCCTGTTTTTAAATACAGACCATTGGTCTGTAAAAGTGCACAAAAAAGGGCGGAGCGTTCCGCCCGGGAAATTCAGCCCTTGACCGGTGTGCACAGCTGCACCAGCTGTTCGGCCTGTGCATCCGTCAAAAGGTCCAGCCCAAGTGCATGGGTCATTTGCTGAAACACGACGTTCCGCGCCCGCTGCTGGGCCGGCGTGGTGGGGCGCGTCTGGGGAGAAAGCCAGATGTCTGCCAGCACGAACAGCGCTTCCGCCAGCGCATTGGCATCGGCGGTGTGGATGGAGCCGTCCGCCATGCCCTGCCGGATCATGGGTGCAATACATTCCGGGGCCAGATGCGCTTCAATGTTGGTCAGTTCCATGGCAAGGAACTGCGGGTTGCTGCACAGGTGCGGCAAGGTCTGCGCGATCTGCTGCTGCCGCTGCCCGGCAAAGGATGCTGCAAACACCGCCTGCAGCTTTTGCAGCCCGGTCAGGGACGGGTCGTCCCGGATATGGCGCAGCGGCTCCCACATCTGGTCGCCCAAACGGTCACCGACGCGCTGCGCGATCTCCTCCTTGGAGCGGAAGTGATGATACACCGCCCCTTTGGAAAGCTTTGTGGCATCAATGATGTCCTGCAGGGTGGTATTCTGGTAGCCCTTCTGGGTGAAGAGCAGGGCAGCGGCGTCTAAGATCTTTTCCACAGTCTGTTCCGGGTATTTGTTGCGCGGCATGGCAGATACTCCTTTTTACAAACTAACGGTCTGTAAAAAGAATACTGCAGCCCGGCGGCTTTGTCAAGATGGCATGGAACCGAAAATCCATTCATTTCCTGCGGCGCTGCATTGCTTTTGTGCGGGGTTTCTGGTATGATACAATAGAATCAACAGGCGATTTTGGGAGGATGACAGATGGCAAGGGTTTTGATCGTGGGAGCCGGGGCAGCCGGACTGATGGCGGCGGGTGCCGCCGTGCGGCAGGGACATCAGGTGACGGTGCTGGAGCATACCGAGAAGCCCGGGCAGAAGATCCTTGTCACAGGCAAGGGGCGCTGCAACGTGACCAACGACTGCCCGGCAGAGGAGTTTTTGCGCCATGTGCGCACGAACCCGCGCTTTTTGTACTCCTCGCTGGGCGCGTTCCCCCCGGCAAAGACCATGGAGCTGTTCGAAGCTTTGGGCGTGGAGCTGAAGGTGGAGCGCGGCCGCCGGGTGTTCCCGGTATCGGATAAGGCCGAGGAGATCCGGCAGGCGCTGCTGCGCTATGCGCAGGACGCCGACATCGTCTATGATGGCGCAAAAAAGCTGCTGCTGGAGGATATCGTGCCCGAGGCAGAGCCCGCCCCGGCGGCACAGGAAAACCTGCGCCACCCCAAAAAGAAAAAGGCAGGCCCGGCGCTGCGCTGCGTGGGCGTGCGGGGCACTTCCGGCAGGGAGTACCGGGCGGACGCCGTGCTGGTAGCCACCGGCGGCGTGAGCTACCCCACCACCGGCTCTACCGGCGATGGCTACAAGCTGGCGCAGCAGGCGGGGCACACCCTTGTGGAGCCGGTGCCCAGTCTGGTCAGCCTTGTCAGCCGGGACCCGGACTGCAAAAAGATGATGGGTCTGGCGCTGAAAAATGTCACCCTGACCCTGCTGGAGGACGGCAAGGCTATTTTTGACGAGCAGGGCGAGATGCTGTTTACCCACTTTGGCATCAGCGGGCCGCTGACCCTGAGCGCGTCCAGCCATCTGGGGGACATGAAAAAGCACAGGTACATCGCGGAGATCGACCTGAAGCCCGCCCTGAGCGAGGAGCAGCTGTACGACCGCATCACCCGGGACTTTGCCCTGCTGGCAAACCACGCAGCGCAGGGGGCGCTGGTCAAGCTGCTGCCCTCCAGTATGCAGCCGGTGATGGTGGCGCGCTGGGGCATCGACCCCGCCACCAAGGCAAACCAGATCACCCGGGAGCAGAAGCGGGAACTGGTGCAGCTGGTCAAGCACTGGCAGGTGTCCATTGACGCCCGGGGCGACCTTGCCCACGCAGTCATCACCAGCGGCGGCGTATCGGTGCGGGAGGTAGACCCCAAGACCATGCAGAGCAAAAAGGCACTGGGGCTGTACTTTGCGGGCGAGGTGCTGGACGTGGACGCCTACACCGGCGGCTATAATCTGCAGATTGCTTTCTGCACCGCGCAGAGCTTTGCAAATAACCTGTAAAAAAGCAAAAATGCGGACGGCTGTTGCTTGCCCGCGCCCTCATCCGTCTGCTCACTGTGTTCGCAGCCACCTTCCCCCGACCGGGGGAAGGCTATTGCAGGCGGCTGATAGGGATACGTCAAAAGCAGCTCAGTCCGTTTTGCTGTGTACTATATATAAATAAGGAGAACATATCATGGTATCTGTTGCGATCGATGGGCCTGCGGGTGCAGGCAAATCCACTCTGGCACGCCGTCTGGCGGCAGAGCTGGGCTATATCTATGTGGACACCGGTGCAATGTACCGCGCCATCGGCCTGTACGCCCTGCGCGCGGGCAAGGACCCCAAGGACAATGCGGCGGTGGATGCCCTGCTGCCGGAAATCGAGCTGCGGCTGGCCTCCATTGCGGGCGAGCAGCACATCTACTTGAAGGACGAGGACGTGAGCACCGCCATCCGCACCGAAGCCGCGGGTATGGCAGCCTCTGCCGTGGGTGCAAACCCTGCCGTGCGGGCATTTCTGCTGGACTTGCAGCGCAGCATGGCCAAAAAGCAGGATGTGCTGATGGATGGCCGGGACATCGGCACGGTGGTGCTGCCGGACGCTACGGTGAAGATCTTCCTCACCGCCAGCCCCGAGGCCCGCGCCACCCGGCGCTGGAAGGAATACCAGCAGAAGGGCGTTGAGGTCTCGTATGAGGAGGTGCTGGCCGACGTCCGGCAGCGGGACTATCAGGACACCCACCGCGCCGCAGCCCCCCTCCGACAGGCCGACGATGCCCAGCTTCTGGACACCTCGGAGATGAACTTCGAGCAGAGTCTGGAGGCCATGAAGAAGATGATCGTGGAGAAGGTCGGATGATACTATATTATATTATTGTGCCGCTGGCATGGCTGGTGTTCAACATCGGCTTCCGCGTCCGGTGTGAGGGCCGGGAAAATCTGAAGAAGGTCGGCACGAAGGGCTGCATCATCGCGCCCAACCACATCTCTGCCATCGACCCGGTCTTCATCGTCATCACCCGGTTCTGGGGGCAGCGGATGATGGTGTTCGCCAAGAAAGAGCTGTTTGAGATAAACCCGTTCCTGT
>OHXI01000346.1_pt1 | contig 21082 bp, 18 predicted proteins | sample 1579941 | NCBI WGS metagenome assembly OHXI01 (sample SAMEA3882553, study PRJEB24775) | human gut metagenome | biome: human-associated habitat; feature: intestine environment; material: feces | place: Netherlands | collected 2009/2010
TCCACTGAGGTCGCCGCCATGCTCACCCTGCCCGAAAAGCTGGAAAAGGTCTGGTACACCCGGCCGTATTACGGCACACTGGCGCACAACGCCAAGGCGGTCTACCAGAAGTATCTGGGTTGGTACGATGCAAACCCGGTCAACCTGAACCCGCTCCCGCCCAGCGATACTGCCAAGAAGCTGGTAGAATATCTGGGCAGCACGGATGCCGTTCTGCGCAAGGCACGGAAGGATTTTGAAAAGGGCGATTATCAGTGGGTGGCGCAGATCACCAAGGAGTTGGTCTTTGCAGACCCGTCCAACCAGAAGGCGCGCAACCTGTGCGCCGATGCGCTGGAGCAGCTGGGCTATCAGGCAGAGTCCGGCGCATGGCGCAACGCCTACCTGATGGGCGCTGCCGAGCTGCGCAAGGGCAACCTGTCCGGTCTGGCGCGCACCGCCAATGGTCTGGGCTCCGCCATGAAGGAGATGACCGTGGATATGCTGCTGGATTACATTTCCATCCTGACCGACGCCAACGCCGCCCAGAACGACGACGTAACGCTGAACCTGATCGTGACGGATGTGAACGAAAAGTTTTATGTGACCCGAAAAAACGGTATTCTGCTGTCCTATTCGGGAGAGAACCGCCCGGACGCACAGGCCACGGTCACCTGCAAGCGGCTGCAGCTCCTTGCCCTGATGCAGGGGCAGCAGGCCGGTCAGGTGCAGGTAAGCGGCGATGCCACTGCCCTGAAGCGTCTGCTGGCGTATGCGTCCAAGTTTGAAAAGACCTTCAATGTGATCGAGCCGTAAAAACGATTCCAATACAGCAGGGCTGAGCATCTGAATCACAGCATAAAAGGGATACCGGAACATCTGCGGATGCTCCGGTATCCCTTTTGGTATAAGATGAGAACAAAAAAACAGGTTGAATTTACAAAATTCAACCTGTTTGGTGGTTGCGGGGGCCGGATTTGAACCAACGACCTTCGGGTTATGAGCCCGACGAGCTACCAGACTGCTCCACCCCGCGATATTTACTTTTTGCTTTTCAGCGGCTCTCGCTGACTGCTCAAGTATAATACCACAGGGCGGGCAGAATGTCAACCCTTTTTCGAAAAAACTTTTACTTTTGCTTTTTGCTGCGCTTTCTGCGCCATGCAAGCACCGCAGCAACGGCGGCGCACGCCAGCACTGCCAGCGGCCAGACGCAGGCCAGTGCCACCACCAGCTGCTGCAAGCCGTTCACAAAGTTGCCCCAGCCGGCGGTAAAGGCGGTGCCGATGCGGGAGAAAAAGCCCTCGTCCGCAGGGGTGTAGGTCTGCACCTCGTTCAGGTCGATATACACGGTGCACTGCTGCACCTGGTCGCTGTACCAGTCCAGCTGGCTCTGCCAGCTCTCGATCTGGGACTGCACCTCGGTAAGGGAGTCCTCGATCTGCAGCAGGTCGGAAAGATTTTCGGCCTTTGCCTGCAATTGCTGTAAGCGGGTGCGCTGTGTCTGCAGGTTAGAAAGCCGCGCGGACACGTCCATATACTGAGTGGTCACGTCATCGGCCTGCTGGCTGCGGTAGGTCACATTACCGGCAGCGGCCACAGCATCCAGAAAGCTCTGGTAGTTGGCCTGCGGCACCCGGTAGGTCAGGTTGACCGAGCGGCTGGAGCCGCTGCTGGAATACTCGCTGCTGGATTCCAGATAGCCGCCCGCTTCGGCAAGAGCGCTGTCCAGCGCACTGCGGGCGGCTTCGTAGTCCTTGCTTTCCAGCGTCAGGTTGGCAGTGTAGATGATCTTGGCACTGTCCACCGCAGGGGCAGCAGCTTCGGTGCTGCCGGTGCCGCTGTACTCCGTTTCCAGAGAGCGGTCGTCTGCCTCCAGACTGTAATTCACCGCCTCGGGGGCGCTGTCCAGCGCGGCGTGCTGGACAGCAAAGCTGTCCGATGCCACAGAAGCAGCGGAGCTGTTGGCAGCGCCCTCGGCCGCGTACAGGGCGGGCGCGCTGCTTTTGGCGCTGCCCATCCCGATGCCCAGATGCAGGGTGCTGTAACCCAGCACACACACAGCCAGACAGGCGGCCAGCGTGCCCAGCTGCTTTACCGGGAAGTGGATGGGCTTTTTCTTCTTGGTTTCGGTGTTCAGGGGTGCTGCGGGTGCAGCGGCCTGCGGGGCAGGGGCGGCCATCATGGGCTCATCCTTTTCCTCCGCAGTCAGGGTGTCGGTCATGGCCAGCAGTTTTGCCTTCAGATCGTCCGGGGCAGTCAGGTCATCGACCTCCATCTTGTATTCATACCACCTCATCTTCGATCTCCTCCTTCAGCATCGTATGTAACTGTGCCCGTGCGCGCCGCAGCCAGCTTAGTACCGTGTTTGTGGGCACCGCCATCATCCGCCCGATCTCTGCCGCAGTGTATCCTTCGTAGTAATGCAGATAGATGGCATTGCGGTAGTTTTCCGGCAGCGTGCGAATGGCATCCAGCACGCTGCCGTCCTCCGCAAGGACATCGGGGGCGGGCAGGTTCTCGTCCAGCTCGGTGTCCTTTTGGTGGGCGGCGCGGGTCAGGTCCCGGCAGCGGTTGATGGCCACCCGCAGCAGCCATGCTTTGAGATGCTCCTCACTCTCAAAGATGCCGTTGTAGTGCAGCAGCTTTTCAAACACATCCTGCACCACATCCTCAGCATCGGCTGTGCAGCGGCAATTATGCACCGCAGTGCGGTAGACGGTGTCGCTGTAACGCTGCACCGCCAAGGTAAAAACTTCGTTTCTGGTCAGCTGTCCCATTGTTATAAACTCTCCTTGGATGCCCGGAAGCGGGCTTCTCGATGGAATGTTTGTGGTTCTCACGGGGACGTTCACTCAATATACGGCTCAGCATCCCCGATTATTGCAGAACAAAACCCGGTTCCTTCCATTTTTTGTGTGCCGGACGCACCGGCCGCAAGGCACGTCCACGTTCTCCGACGGGAGTTGGATATCCTGCCGGTTTACCGGTCAGTATACCACGGAATCGCAAAAAGTAAAAGAGGGGAGCCCTTCCTTATTTATAGACCCTTTGCAGCAGCGCCAGCCGCTCGGAGAGAAAGGTCTCAGCCTTGGGGTGGTGCAGCCAGCATTTGCCGCTTGTGCTGTGCACCAGTTTCTGCGCCAGTGCGGCAGGGGCGGTGTCAATCGCCATCACGTCCTGCATGGTCAATTGCATGGTGAGCGCCGCCGGTACATCCGGCAGCAGCGGCAGCGGGTCCTCCCACACAAAGGGCGGCAGCAGCTGCACCGCCACGGTCAGGCGGGTGCACTCCTCGGTCAGCAGAAGGGCGGCGGGGGTGCCGTCCGGCTGCACTTGTAGGCTGCTGTATAAAAGCTGCATCCGGGCAGGGGAGAGCAGCCGGGCCAAGCCCTCTGCCGGGGCAGCCGCAAGCTGTAAATACCCGGCGGCTTCCTCCCGGTAGATGCGCCGGGCAGGGGCTTGCAGTCCTGCGTACAGGGCGGGCAGCATAAAGCTACCGCTTTTTTCCAGCGCCTGCTGCGCCAGCAGATAGAACTCGGTCAGCGGGTACGCCGCATCCGGCTGCGGCATCCCGAAATCCGGCCGCGATACATGACCTCCACCCATGGGAACCTCCGTGTTTTTCTTGACATTTCGTGCAAAATGGGCTATACTGCAAATAGAAAGGGTGCTGGCTGCAAGGGTCAGTTTCCTTCGGCTAAGTAGTCAATAAGAATGACCGCTCAGTGTTTGTGAGACTGTGGGCGGTCATTTTTATTTTAACATACTTTCCACAGTATTACAATCAAAGTTCAGATTGTAAACCCTTTGCAAACTTTTCCGTTGACCTGCGGCGCACCGGTGCGGTATACTCGGGCACAGATGCCTTGCAAAACGAAAAAACAGAGGGGAAAACTGACTATGAAAGACAAAAAACTGACTACCTACCAGATGGCCGTTACCGCTGTGATGGCTGCCGTGCTGTGCGTGCTGGGCCCGCTGACCGTGCCCATCGGAGCCGTGCCCATCTCGCTGGCAAACTTTGTCATCTGCCTGACCGCATGGCTGCTGGGGCCGAAGTTCGGCACCCTGAGCGTGGTCCTCTATCTGGCACTGGGCACCATCGGCATTCCGGTGTTCTCCGGCTACGGCGCCGGTCTTGCCAAGCTGGCAGGCCCTACCGGCGGTTATCTGGTGGGCTATCTGCTGCTGGCCTTCATCGGCGGTATGTTCATTGAAAAGAGCAAGGGCAACCCGGTGATCTCCGCTGTGGGTCTGGTGCTGGGCGATGCCGCCTGCTATGTGCTGGGCACGGCATGGTTCGTGTTCCAGATGCAGTGCGAGCTGGGCTACGCGCTGACCGTCTGTGTCTACCCCTTCATTGCGCTGGACTTGGGCAAGATCGTGGTTTCCTGCATCGTGGGTGCGCTGCTGCGTAAGCGCCTGACGCAGGCAGGCGTGCTGAAACTGCAGAATGCAGTTTCGGAATGATTGCGAATTACTTTTGAAAAGAATAAGCCCGGAAGGTCTGCGAGCCTTCCGGGCTTATCTCTTTATTCCTGATACCCCAAGGTGGCCGCCATGACCGCCTTGATGGTGTGCATCCGGTTCTCGGCCTCGTCAAACACGATGCTCTGGGGGCCTTCGAATACCTCGTCGGTCACCTCCATGGCATCGCGGCCAAAGCGCTCACCCATCTCCTTGCCCACGGTGGTCTTGTGGTCGTGGTAGGCGGGCAGGCAGTGCATAAATACTGCATCCGGGCCTGCAATATTCATCAGATCCTGATTGATCTGATAGGGAGCCAGATCGTGGATGCGCTCCGCCCAAACCTCTACCGGTTCGCCCATGGATACCCACACATCGGTGTACAGTACGTCCGCGCCCTTTGCGGCCTTGACGGGGTCCTCCTCAAAGGAGAGGGTCGCCCCGGTCTGGGCGGCAATGGCCTGACACTGCTCTACCAGCGCGGGGTCGGGCTGATACTTTTTGGGTGCACAGGCGGTAAAGTGCAGACCCATCTTGGCGCAGCCCACCATCAGGCTGTTGCCCATGTTGTAGCGGGCATCGCCGAAGTAAACGAAGTGGATGCCCTTCAAGTGACCGAAATGCTCCTGAATGGTAAGGAAATCGGCTAAGATCTGGGTGGGATGGAACTCGTTGGTCAGGCCGTTCCACACCGGAACACCGGCGTAGTGCGCCAGTTCTTCCACGATCTGCTGGCCGTAGCCCCGGTACTCGATGCCGTCAAACATCCGTCCCAGCACCCGGGCGGTATCGGCGATGGATTCCTTTTTGCCGATCTGACTGCCGGAGGGGTCCAGATAGGTCACCTCCATGCCCAGATCGTGGGCGGCTACCTCAAAGCTGCAGCGGGTGCGGGTGGAGGTCTTTTCAAAGATCAGGGCAATGTTCTTGCCCCGCAGCTGGTCGTGCCGGATACCGGCCTTCTTTTTGGCCTTCAGGTCAGCAGCCAGCTCCAGCAGCTGACCGATCTCGGCAGGGGTGTAGTCCAATAGCTTCAAAAAGCTGCGATTTTTCAGTTCCATTGTATATTTCCCTCTCTATGCAAGCGCTCTTGAATATTTATTCAAGCTATGATCCTATTATAGTACGTTGCATCAGGAAGGTCAAGAGGGAGCTTACAGTTCCAGCTCTGCCCGGCGTCCGGTGGGCTTATAGGGGGTCAGCCGGACACCGGCGTGCTCGAACATGAACCGCGCCGCAATGCTGGAATCGCTGTCGTGGTACTTGTCGCCGTAGTACACCACCTCGGCAATGCCGGACTGGATGATGGCCTTGGTGCACTCGTTGCAGGGGAACAGGGTCACATACACCCGGGCACCCTTCAGGTTGTTGTGGGCGCTGTTGAGGATGGCGTTCAGCTCGGCATGGCAGACGTACATATACTTGGTCTGCAGAGGGGCACCCTCCCGCTCCCAAGGCATCTCGTCATCGCTGCAGCCCATGGGCATCCCGTTGTAGCCCAGAGAAAGGATCTTGTTTTCCGGGCTTACGATGCACGCACCTACCTGACTGTTGGGGTCCTTGGAGCGCATGGCGGTAAGCAGCGCAATGCCCATAAAATATTCGTCCCAGTTGATATAATCCTCGCGTTTCATCGCGTAAAACCTCCTACCCCTTTATGCGGGTCTGCGGCTTGACAAACCCGGAAAAATAGACTATACTACGAATAGAAAGAGCGCTGCCCGGCAAAACGGCTCCGCTCCTCATGGATCAAATGACCAAAAGATCAAGTGACCGTGGCTTGGGGAAGCGCTGGCGGTCACTTTTTCTTTTTGTTGTTGTCATGGTGTTTTTCTCTCTGCTCGAGTTTCCATGTGATTTCAAAGGTCACATGTACGATGGTGACGATAAGCGTCAGAAGCATCAGAATCTCGGAGATCGACATCCAACATCCCTCCTTCCGCCGAAAGCATCAGGAGAGATCACTTCAAAAAGCTGCCCTCCTGACACCTGCTTCACTCTGGGGTGAATTTGCAGAACCAGTGAGGACACAGAGCCGCCTTGCGTTTTGGGTCAACGCCCTTACCGCCGAAGCGGCACTTACAGCATACCACAAAACCCGCATATTTGCAACGAAAACTCCCGGTTCCGCGCCTGTACGCGCTGCCGGGAGTTCTGCTTTTTTCAGTCCGTCCGTTTTACACCCCAATGTCAACTTGCACAAAACAGTGCCCGGAAGTTTGGCAGGCGTTTTTGCTAAAATTTGAAACGATATATTTAAAAATCGTTTCGGATGTGGTATTATCTTTGTAAAATATGCCACAAAAACGGAGAGAACGCTCCGTGCGGCGGAAATGAGGGAAAAACCGATATGAAATACGCAAGCAACAACATCCGCAATATTCTGATTGCCGGCCATGCCGGCAGCGGCAAGACCACGCTGACCGAAGCACTGGTCTATTTTTCGGGCGCTGCCGAGCGTATGGGCCGGGTTGAGGACGGTACCACGATTTCGGACTTTGATCCCGAGGAAGCAAAGCGCAAGGCCAGCTTGTCGGCGTCCGTTGTGCCAGTGGAGTACGAGGGCATCAAGTACAACCTGATCGATGCACCGGGTCTGTTCGACTTTGAAGCAGGCGAGTACGAGGGCATCCGCGCTGCCGAGAGCGTGCTGGTGTGCGTGTCCGGCCGCAGCGGCGTTACCGTGGGCGCAGAAAAGGCGTTCCAGCTGGCGCGCAAGAACGGCAAGGCCACCATGGTGTTCGTCTCCAAGTGCGATCTGGAAAACGCCAACTACTTCAAGATCCTTGAGGACATGAAGATCCGCTTCGGCTCCACCGTCTGCCCCTGTGTCGTGCCCGCAAAGCTGGATGACGGCACCCCCGTGTACATCAACCTGTTCAGCCAGAAGGCATTTAAGTACGAGAGCGGCAAGCAGATCCAGGTGGACCTGCCGGACATCGGCCACCGCTTCCAGGGCCTGATCGAGGCCATGAGCGAAGCCATTGCAGAAACTGACGATGAGCTGATGGAAAAGTTCTTCGGCGGCGAGCCCTTTACCACCGAGGAGATCGTGGAGGGTATGCGCAAGGGCGTTAAGGACGGCCTGATCACCCCCGTGTTCTGCGGCAGCGCCGTGAACCAGCAGGCGCTGGATATGCTGCTCTACAACATGAACGTGCTGCTGCCCGGCGCGGACACCGCGTCCGCCGTGGGCGAGTCTGGCGGCGAGCCGGTGGAGATCACCGCCGACCCCGCCGCCCCGCTGTGCGCCTACGTCTTTAAGACTGTGGCCGACCCGTTTGTCGGCAAGCTGAGCTTTATTAAGGTGCTGTCCGGCAGGCTGACCGCGACGAGCAACGCCGTCAACGCCCGCACCGGCCAGCCGGAGCGCCTGGGCAAGACGCTGACCGTCTGCGGCAAAAAGCAGACCGACACGCCCGAAATCGCCGCCGGTGACATCGGCGCAGTTGCCAAGCTGGCCACCGCCAAGACCGGCGATACCCTGTGCGATGCAGACCGCGTGGTCAAGCTGCCTGCACCCGTGTTCCCCAAGCCCAGCCTGTTCATGGCTGTTACCGTTGCCAAGAAGGGCGACGAGGGCAAGATCTCCAGCGCACTGGCACGCCTGATGGAAGAAGACCCCACCCTGTGCTACATCAACAACGCCGAGACCCATCAGCAGGTCATCGGCGGTCTGGGCGAGCAGCATCTGGACGTGGTCAAGGCCAAGCTGAAGAACAAGTTCGGCGTGGAGATCGGTCTGGAAGCTCCCCGCATCGCCTACCGCGAGTCCATCCGCAAGGCCTGCCAGAAGCAGGGCCGCCATAAGAAGCAGACCGGCGGCCACGGCCAGTTCGGCGATGTCGTCATCAACTTCGAGCCCTGCGACAGCGAGCAGGTGGTGTTTGAGGAGAAGGTGTTCGGCGGCAGCGTGCCCAAGAACTTCTTCCCCGCTGTGGAAAAGGGCGTGCGTCTGGCTGCCGAAAAGGGCGTGCTGGCAGGCTACCCTGTGGTCGGCCTGAAAGCCACCCTGCTGGACGGCAGCTACCACCCCGTGGACAGCTCCGAAATGGCCTTTATCATGGCTGCAAAGCTGGCATATAAGGCTGCTATGCCGGAGGCTGGCCCCGTCATTCTGGAGCCCATCCACACCCTGAAGGCTCATGTGCCGGGCGACAACACCGGCGACATCATGGGCGATGTGACCAAGCGCCGCGGCCGCGTGCTGGGCATGGAGCCGGACGAGGACGGCTTGCAGACCATCATCGCCGAGGTGCCGCTGGCAGAGCTTGCAAACTTTACCACCTTTATCCGGCAGACCACGCAGGGCCGCGGCTGGTTCACTACCGAGTTTGCCCGCTACGAGATCCTGCCCGAGATGCTGGTGCCTGCCGTTGTGGAGCAGGCCAAGAAGCTGGGCAATCTGGACGAAGCTGCAGACGACTGAGCCCTGAACCCCTGATTTGACATTTCCCCGAGCCCCCGCCGACACTTTTTCCCTCTGTCGGCGGGGGCTTTTTTGCGTTTGTGACGTGTTTTTTGACAGAACTGCCAAAAAACCAGACCGGAATTCGTCATCTGCACTTTTTTACCAGATTTTTCAAGAAATAGTTTACACTATGGCAGAAATGGTGGTATTATATAAAATAGTGTAGTATGGGGTAAAATGCGCCTGTATACGCTGGGAGGGTATGGGATGAAGAATAAGATCTCGCGCCGCAGTTTTCTGACGGCGGCTGCGGTCTCGGCAGCGGCACTGGCAGTGTCCGGCTGCGATGCAAAAAAGAGCAAAAAAGAAGTGACCGACATCACGGTGTGGAACTACTACAACGGCGACCAGCTGGAAAGCTTCAACCGCCTTGTAAGCACCTTCAACGAGACCATCGGCAAGGAAAAGGGCATCCGGGTGACAGGTTCCAGTCAGGGCACGGTGAACGATCTGGAAGCCAACGTGATGGACGCTGCCGAGGGCAAGGTGGGCTCTGCGGAGATGCCCACCATTTTTGCCGCCTACGCGGATACCGCTTATAAGCTGGATCAGATGGGCATGGTGGTGGATTTAAAGGACTACCTGACCGAGGATGAACAGGCCGCCTTTGTGCCCGGCTATATCACCGAGGGCGATTTTGACGGCAGCGGCAGCATAAAAATTTTTCCGGTGGCAAAATCCACCGAGCTGATGTTCTTTAACGATACCGACTGGCAGCGGTTCGCAAAGGAAACCTTTGTGCGTTACGGTGCCCTTTCCACCATGGAGGGCGTGACGGCGGTAGCCGAGCAGTACTACAACTGGTCCGGCGGCAAGGCACTGTTTGGCAGGGATGCCATGGCAAACTATATGATTGTGGGAGCAAAGCAGCTGGGCTGCGAAATTTTTGAAGTGAACAACGGCAAAATGACCCTGCACTTTGACCATGATGTGGTGCGCAAGCTGTGGGATAACTACTATGTGCCCTTCGTCAAGGGGTATTTTGCTGCGAATGGCCGCTTCCGCAGCGATGACGTGAAAACCGGCGCACTGCTGGGCTGTGTAGGCTCCTGTGCCAGTGCCACCTTCTTTCCGAAGCAGGTGATGCCGGGGGATAATCAGGTCCACGATATCGAGATGAAGGTGCTGCCTGCGCCCCGGTTTGCCGGGAGCGAAAAGGTGGCGGTGCAGCAGGGTGCCGGCATGGTGGTCACCACCGGCACCGAGGCCGAGATCAACGGCGCAGTCACCTTTTTAAAGTGGTTCACCGAGCCGCAGAATAACATCGCTTTCTCGGTGGAGTCGGGCTATCTGCCGGTGACCATCGCCGCCAACGACATGGACGCCATCCGCGCAAGCGGGCTGGAGCTGACCGACAATATGGAGCAGGTCCTTTCCGGCGCGGTAAAAACGGTGCGCGAAAACGAGCTGTACACCCCTACGGCCTTTGCAGGCGGCAATGCAGTCCGCAAGATACTGGAATACAGCATGGGCGATCAGGCCAGTGCCGACCGGGACACGGTGCTGGAACGCATCGCCGCAGGCCAGAGCGCCGAAGCAGCCATGGCGGAGTTTTTGACCGACGACTATTTTGAAAAGTGGTATCAGGCCACCCTTGCACAGTTACAGCAGTACGAGGGCTGACCGCCCGGAAAAAGATGGAAAGGAGGCAGGGCGATGTTTGACGCATGGAAACAGCGCCAGCGGCAGCGCTTGAAAAACAGACCGGAAAGAACCGTGTTCTACAATATTTTTGCCACCATGATGCTGGTGCTGGCGGTGGAGCTGCTGATGGCGGTCGCCAGCATCCTTGCCGTCAACGTGACCGGGCAGCTGGACGAAAACGCCAAGGATCTGCTTACCATGCGGGTGCGCAACCGCGCCAGCTATGTGCAGGAGATCCTGCGGAACGCGGAGGATCTGGAGCAGCTGAGCGAGCAGATCACCGCCACCACCCAGCAGCTGCTGAAAAGCGGCGATATCTCGCTGGATACGCTGGATAACAGCAGCGAACAGAGCGATGCCCTGCTGGTAGCGCTTGCCCCGCAGCTTCTGGACACCCTGCGCACAAAGCAGGTGACCGGCATCTTTATCATGCTGAACACCCATGATCTGGACACCTGCGAGGTGGGCAAAAAAATGCCCGGCATCTACCTGCGGGATCTGGACCCGGACGTCCGCCCTTCGGAGCGCAACAACGACCTTTTGCTGGAGCGCGCCAGCGCCACAGTGGTAAAAGAGCTGGCCATCGGCACGGATAAGGGCTGGCAGCCCGCTTTCCCTTATCAGGCCAATACCAAGGGCGGCATCCTGCGCTCGGTCTTTCAGGCTGCGTATAAGAGCGGTGCCAGCCTTTCGGCAGAAAACTATGGCCGCTGGACCACAAACTCCTACTGTCTGGCAGGGGACGACCGGAACGCCATTGCCTACTCGCTGCCACTGATCTTACCGGACGGCACGGTATACGGCGTGGTGGGCGTGGAACTGCTCACTGACTATCTGCAAACAAAGCTGCCTTTCACCGAGCTGGACGAGGACAAGGCAGGCACCTATTTTATCGTGACCACTACCGATGATGCGCTGACGGACGACGTGCTCTCCCTGCGCAAGACCGTGACCTCCGGCGAGGATCTGGTAACGGCGGATGCACCGCTGGGCGTTTTGAACTGCCGCAGCGACGGCAACGGCGGCAACTGGGCGGAGCTGAACGGCAAGCGCTATGATATGGTGCTGGAGCCGCTGCAATTGTACAACCGCAATGCGCCTTTTGCCGCTGAAAAGTGGTTTCTGGCCGGTACCATGGAGCAGTCGGTGCTGCTGGCTTTTTCCAACCGGGTGCGCGAGGTGCTGCTGGCTACCTTACTGTTCACGCTGGTGCTGAGCGTTTTGGGCAGCCTGCTGGTCTCGGTACGGCTGGCCAGCCCCATCAACCATTTGTACCGCGAGGTGATAGACGCGCAGGAGAAAAAGACCTTTCCGCACCTGTCACGCACGGCCATCCGGGAGGTGGACCGCTTTGCCGAGACCATTACCGAGCTGAACAAGGAGCTGGTGACCAACTCCACCAAGTTTTTGCGCATCATGGATATGGCCAGTGTGGAGATCGGCGGCTACGAGCTGCGCACCGACACCGGCAGCGTGTTCGTGACCGATAATTTCTTCCCGCTGCTGGGGATGCCCAAGATCCAGGGCAAGCCGCTGAGCGTGCGCCGCTTTGAGGAGGTGCTCAAGGACATCCGGGAAAAGAACCCCTGTGACCACACCGCCGAAGGCGACGAGCTGCTGACCATTCAGCAGCCGGACGGGGTGCGGTACATCATGCTGCGCAGCACCATCGAGGGACACGCCAAGATCGGCCTTGCCGAGGACGTGACCGCCGCTGTGCTGGAGCGGAAGCGCATCGAGCACGAGCGCGATCACGATATCCTGACCGGGCTGTACAACCGGCAGGCCTTCAACCGGGTGTGCACCGAGCTGTTCGCCGCGCCGGAGCGCATGGGTGTGGCGGCGCTGATGATGATGGATCTGGATAACCTCAAGCACATCAACGATACCTACGGCCACGACTGGGGCGACCAGTACATCCGCCGCACCGGTCAGTGCCTGCGGGACAATACCCCCGCCGGGACGGTCTGCGCCCGCCTTTCCGGCGACGAGTTCCTTGTGCTGTTCCACGGCTACCGCAGCCGGGACGCCGTGCGGGAAAAGATCGACCGCCTGACCAATGCCATGCAGCAGAGCGTGGCGCTGCTGCCCAGCGGCAACGCCTTGCACATCAGCCTTTCCGGCGGCATCGCGTGGTACCCGGACGATGGGCAGGACTGGGAGACCTTGAAAAAATACGCCGACTTTGCCATGTATCAGGTCAAGCACGCGGATAAGGGCCGGGTGGAGGAGTTCGACATCGGGGTGTACAACCGCGAAGCCTACGCCGAGCGCACCCGCCGGGAGTTCCGGCAGCTGCTCAGCAATGCGCAGGTGTTCTATTGCTTCCAGCCCATCTTCTCGGCACGCAGCGGCAAGGTAGTCGCCTACGAGGCGCTGATGCGCTCCGACCTGCCCACACTGCGCTCCCCGGCCACCATCATGAAGCTGGCGCGGGAGCAGGGGGCACTGTACGAGATCGAGCGCATCACCTTTACCAAGGCACTGGAGACCTTCGACAGCCTGTGCCGGGCGGGCAGCGTGTCCGAGGAGGCCATGCTCTTTGTCAACTCCATCGCCAACACCTGCCTGTCGCATGAGGACGGCAAATATATAAACAACCATTGGCACGAGCTGTGCCACCGCATGGTCGTCGAGATCACCGAAGAGGAAGCTATCGACTACGAAGCACTGGAGAAAAAGCGCAATGCACCGGGCTTTTCCGGGATGTTTGCGCTGGACGATTACGGCAGCGGCTATTCCAACGAGAATACGCTATTGCAGCTTGCACCCCGGTTCATCAAGGTGGATATCGCCATCATCCGGGGCATCGACACCTCGCCGGACAAGCAGCAGATCCTGCGCAATGTGGTGGCTTACGCCCACCCCCGCAGCATGAAGATCGTTGCCGAGGGCGTGGAGACCGCCGCCGAGCTGCGCACGGTCATCGAGCTGGGCGCAGACCTTTTGCAGGGCTATTTCCTGGCACGCCCGGCCATTGTGCCGGGGGATATCGCGCCGGAAGCGGCTGCGATCATCCGGGAATTGCAGCGCCAGAAAAAAGACTAAGAGTACAAACCCTCCCGGGCGCTGCGGCGCTGGGAGGGTTTTTGCAACGGAGGTAAAAAGATATGGTTCAGGTGGATCTCATCACCGGCTTTTTGGGCGCAGGCAAGACCACCTTTCTGCGCCGCTATGTGCGGTACCTTGTACAGCAGGGGCATAAGGTGTGTATTCTGGAAAACGATTTTGGCGCGGTAAATGTGGACGCCATGCTGGTGCAGGAGGTGCTGGGCCCCGGCTGCGATGTGGAGACCATCAGCGGCGGCTGCGATTGCGACACCCACCAGCGCCGGATGCGTACCAAACTCATCGCCATGGCCATGCGCGGCTTTGACCGGGTGGTGGTGGAGCCCAGCGGCATCTTTGACGTGGACGAGTTTTTCGATATCCTGCGGGACGACCCGCTGGACCGGTGGTATCAGCTGGGCAGCGTCATCGCCATCGTGGACGCCCTGCTGCCGGAAACGCTTTCGCCGCAGGCAGAGTACCTGCTGGCTTCCGAGACCATGAACGCAGGCCGCGTGCTGCTGAGCCGCGCCCAGCTGGCAGCGCCCGCCCAGTGCGCCGCCGCCGCTGCCCACTTGGAGCGTGCACTGGAAGCCGCAAAGTCCTCCCGCCGCTTTGCGCCGGGGGAGATCCTTGCCAAGGACTGGGATGCTCTGACCGATGCCGACCTTGCTGCCCTTGCCGCCTGCGGCTACCGGCAGGCCAGCTGCGAAAAGCTGCATTTTGACCAGCACGCGGCCTTTACCTCCCTTTGCTTTCTGGAACTGCACCTCACCCCGCAGCAGCTGCAAGCCGCCGCACAGCGGCTGTTCGCAGCGCCGGAGTGCGGGCAGGTGCTGCGGGTCAAGGGCTTTGCACCCGCCCCGGCAGGCGGCTGGCTGGAGCTGAACGCCACCGCTGCCGGCTGCACCCTTGCGCCCATCCCGCAGGGGCAGGAGGTAGTCATCGTCATCGGCGAGGGGCTGGACAAAGCCGCCATTGAAGCAAACCTGAAGGGGTGAAAGGCAGTTTTCCCCCATAACAAAACGCATTGTGGAAAAACAGGAGGGAGCATCATGCAGGAAGTACGTGCAGCCGTTATTGGCACAGGCGTCATGGGGCGCAAGTATGCCCAGATGATCGCAGAAGGAAAAGCGGGGCATTGCGCCTGACCGCCGTGGTCTGCCGCAGCGCCGGGGCGCAGCAGTGGGCAAAAGATACCCTGCCGGATACGGTACGGGTGTGCCCCAGCGCCGAGGAGCTGTACGCCCACGCCGAGGAGTTTGACGCCGTGCTGGTAGTTACCCCGCACAAGACCCACCCGGCGCTGGTGATGCAGGCTTTTGCCCACGGCAAGCACGTCTTGTGCGACAAGCCCAGTGCAAACGCGCTGGCACCGGCGCTGGAAATGAACCGCGCCGCCGAAAAAAGCGGCCTTGTTTTCGCCATGATGTTCCATCAGCGCCGCTACAAAAAGTATATAAAACTTAAAAAATTACTGGATGATGGTGCTCTGGGCGAGATCAAGCGGGTGCAGCTGGAAAACAGCCGCTACTTCCGCACATGGATGTACCACCGCTCCGGCAGCTGGCGTTCCAGCTGGGCAGGGGAGGGCGGTGGTGCGCTGCTCAATCAGGGCCAGCACATTCTGGATATCTGGCAGTGGCTGTTCGGGATGCCGACTAGTATTTATGCCGTGATACCCTACGGTAAGTATAACAATTTCATGGTGGATGACGAAGCTACCCTGCTGATGGAGTACCCGCAGCAGCGCACCGCCACCTTTATCCTCTCCACCGGCGAGGGCAGCTACACCGAGCGGTTGGAGATCGTGGGTACCAAGGGCACCGCCCTGCTGGAAGAGGACACCCTCACCCTGCACACCTACACGCCAGACACTGAGACCTACCGCCGCACCGCAGACTGCACCGAGCGCCAGCAGCTCACCGAGACCACCACCACCGAGCAGTTTGCACCGCAGGCAGAGCCTTACCCGGAGATGCTGGCAAACTTTGCGGATGCCATCCTGCACGGCACGCCCCTGACCGCCCCCGGCGTGGAGGGCGTGCGGGCGCTGGAACTGACCGATGCCGCCTACCTGTCCGCATGGCTGGGGGAGAAGATCACCCTGCCGCTGGACGCAGAACGGTTTGAACAGGAGCTGCAAAAGCATATTCAGGAGGAACAGGCAAATGGCTAAGCTGCGGTTTATCGTAGTAGGCTCCGGCTGGCGGTCGCTGTTTTACTGGCGCATCGCGCAGGCGCTGCCGGAGCGGTTCGAGCTGTGCGCCATGCTTTGCCGTACCGAGGAAAAGGCCGAAAAAATGCACCGGGAGTACGGCGTGCCGGTAAGCACCTCGGCGGAGCAGTGCGCTGCCCTGCACCCGGACCTTGTGGTGGTGGCAGTGAATAAAGCGTCCATCGCCGCCGTCAGCACCGAATGGCTTGCCCGGGGCTTTGCCGTGCTGAGCGAGACCCCGGCGGCGTTGGAGGAGGACGCATTGCGCGCCCTCTGGCAGCTGCACCGGCAGGGCGCAAAGCTACAGGTGGCAGAGCAGTACTGGCTGTACCCCACGCTGGCAAAACGGCTGGCAGCAGTGCGCAGCGGCGCGCTGGGCACGCCGCAGTTTGCCCGGCTGTCGGTGGCGCACGGCTACCACGCGGTCAGTCTGGCGCGGCTGTTCCTGAATGCCGGGCAGCAGCTGGTGCGGGTGACCGGACGCAGCTGGACGGAAAAGATCATCGAAACGGATTCCCGCTGGGGTGCGGTGCATAACGGCGCATTGGTGGAAAAGACCCTGCAGCAGCACACGCTGGAATTTGCAGGCGGCGGCACGGCGTTTCTGGATTTTAACGGCGTGCAGTACCACTCTTACCTGCGCAGCACCCACACCAGTGTGCAGGGAGAGCGGGGCGAGCTGTTCGATGATACCCTGCGCTGTCTGGATGCCGTCGGAGAGCCGGTGTGCCGTCTGCTGACCCCGCTGCCCGACCCGCTGGCAGCTGCCGCCGCACAGGCAGGGCTTAACGAGGACGAGACTGCCATCGCCTGTTTTCTGGACAGGATGCAGGGCTATCTTGCCGGCGGGGCGGAGGTGTACCCGCTGGCAGATGCCTTGCAGGACGCCTACCTTGCCCTGCTGATGGAGCGCGCTCTTGCCGCCGGACAGCCGCTGGAAAGCACCCCGCAGCCGTGGAATACGGCAGAAGAATAACGAAAAAACGGCTACTGCACGGGAGAGTGCAGCAGCCGTTTTTTCTTATAAAAGCTTAAACCTTGAACAGCGGAGTGCCGGGTACAACATCGCCCTCGGCCAGCATCTTCACATCGTCCGCGCCATCAGTCACGATGATGGCGGTTGCGGTGGGATGGCCGGCTGCGCGGATGGCATCCAGATCGACCTTCAGCAGCGGGGTGCCGGCGGTGACCTTCTGGCCCTCCTTGACCAGTGCGGTAAAGCCCTGACCCTTCATGTCCACGGTATCCATGCCGACATGGATCAGCAGCTCGGTGCCCTCGCTGCTGGTGATGCCAACAGCGTGCAGGGTGGTGGCGATCTGGGTCACAGTGCCGTCAAAGGGAGCGTACACGGTATCACCGGTGGGCTCAATGCCGCAGCCGGGGCCCAGAATGCCCTGTGCAAAAGTCTCGTCAGGGATGTCGGCCTGTGCCAGCACCTTGCCCTGCAGCGGCGTCAGGATCGTCTTGCTCTGGTTGGTGAATTTGCTGGTGTTTTCGTCCTTGGCCTTGCCGCCGAACAGTTTGTCAAAAAAGCCCATGGTGAATGTCCTTCCTTCTTAATCAATGTTCAAAAGCGACAAGGGAACTATCGGATCTCAACCTGCCGCTCCCGAAAACTATACCTATATATAAAAGATACCATATCATCCTGCAAAAAGCAAGAAGCAACCTTACATAAAGCAGTGCGTTACATCAGCGTAAGCAGCGCTTCCACCTCGTCCATGCGGGTGGCCCAGCTAGTGGCGATGCGCACCACGGTATGGGTGTCATCGAACTTTTCCCAGAAACCGAACTTTGCCTTGCCCTTCAGTGCAGCCAGCTGGGCATTTTCCAGCACAAGGAAGATCTGGTTGGTGGGGGAATCCATAAAGAAGCGGTAGCCCTTTTCCGCAAAGCCGGCCTTCAGGCGGTTGGCTGTGGCAATAGCGTTTTTGCTGATGGAAAAGTACAGATCATCGGTGAACAGCACATCGAACTGGATGCCCAGCAGCCGGCCCTTTGCCAGCAGTGCGCCCTGCTGCTTGACCATGGTCATAAAGTGTGCCGGTGCACCGTGGGGGAACACCACAGCTTCGCCGCACAGCGCACCCACCTTGGTGCCGCCGATGTAGAACACATCGGTCAGCCGGGCAAGGTCGGCCAGCGTTACGTCCGTACCCTCGGCAGCCAGACCGTAGCCCAGCCGTGCACCGTCTAAGAACAGCGGCAGCTTGTACTCCTGACAGACAGCGTGCAGGGCTTCCAGCTCTGCCTTGGTGTAAAGGGTGCCGTACTCGGTGGGGTGGGAAATGTACACCATGCCGGGGAACACCATGTGGTCGTGATTGTCGTCGGCGTAGAAGGTAGCCACCAGTTCCCGCAGCTCGGCGGCGTCCAGCTTGCCGTTGTGCTGCGGCAGGGTGATCACCTTGTGGCCGGTGTACTCGATGGCACCGGCTTCATGACCGGCTACATGGCCGGTGGCAGCAGCCACTACGCCCTGCCACCGCTGCAGCATGGATGCGATGACGATGGCGTTGCTCTGTGTGCCGCCGGAGATGAACTGCACATCGGCCTCCGGGCAGGCGCAGGCGGCGCGGATCTTCTCCCGGGCGCTGGCGCAGTAGGGGTCGGTGCCGTAGCCGGAGACTTTTTCAAAGTTGGTCTCGGTCAGCTTTTGCAAAATGGCGGGGTGTGCACCCTCGCAGTAGTCGTTTTCAAAATACAGCATGGCAAAACGCTCCTCTATGTTATTTTAAACAAAGCAGTAGCTCTATTCTACATCGCAGAAAAAACTCTGTCAAATCCAAAACGGTGCACAATACACGCAATGTGCTGCAGAATGTTTACAAATGCCGGAAAGACGGCAAAAAACGCTTGCGCAGCCGACATCGTAACCGCACTGCCTACAAAAAATGCGAAAGTATGATCCTTTCCAAAAAGATGAAAAGTTTTTTGAAAAAGTGCTTGACAATTTTGCTGCATCTGGTATAATAACTATCGTTCCCGGCGCTGCGGTGCAGGAACAAAACAGAATATGCGGATATGGCGGAATTGGCAGACGCGTTAGATTCAGGTTCTAATCGGGGCAACTCGGTGGAGGTTCAAGTCCTCTTATCCGCACCATGACGAATGTTCTTACAGCATTTAGCTGTCAAAGAACATTCGTCATTTTTTATTTGCTAAATAGCGACATCACAGGGGGCGTAGTTCACAACTACGCCTTTTCTTGTATTCACCGACACATCGGGTGTCGGCAAAGGAAGTGCGCTTGGAATCTCGATGGTGCCCACGCAGTTGTAGTGAATGCGGAGCCGCTGCTCCCATACACCGTTGACCTTTTCTGCATTGAACACTTCGATTTTTTCCACCAGTTCATTCAGCATCCGGGGTGTCAGCTTTTTTGCTCTGGTGTACTTGCGAACCAGACTGATGAACATATCCGTTGTCATGGTGCGGCTGCTCTGCTTTTCGATTTCGGAGCGGAGCTGTTTGATTTTCTCGGTCAGCTCCTTTTGCTCGTCCTCATATCTCCGGGACATTCTGGAAAAGCGTTCATCAGAGATTTTGCCGGAAACGTTGTCCTCATAGATGCGCTCAAAGAGGCCGTCCAGTTCTTCATCACGGGCAAGGAGTGCTTTCAACTCTTTCTCTTTCAGCTTGCGGTCGGCTTCGTCTGCCTGCTGGGAGTGCCCGATAACAGCCTTCAAAAAGTCGTCCTCATAGAGGCTGGCAAACTTGGTCAGCCGCCGAATCTCGCCCAGCACCACTTCTTCCAGAAAGTCTACCCGGATGTAGTGGGTGGATTGACAGGTACCACGGTTGCCCTTGTAGTTGGAGCAGTTGAAATACTTGATTTCCGGGTTGCCCTGATTGAAGTGGAAGTGCAGATTGCAGCCGCAGTCTGCGCAGACAAGCAGGCCGGAGAACATATTGTGTTCTCCGTTGCTGGTACGGCGTTTGCGCATCTTTCCACGCTTCTGCTGTACCTGTTCAAACACGGCACGTTCAATAATGGGTTCGTGAACATTTTGGAACACTACCCAATTTTCCGGGTCGTTATGAATCCGCTTCTTATTCTTGTAGGACTTGGAGTAGGTTTTGAAGTTCAGAACATCACCACAATACTCCTGCTGGTACAGAAGATGGGTAATCGTGGAGCCATTCCACTTGGTGGCGGGGCGCGTCTTGGTCTTTCCGGGACGGCCGATGCCTTTCTGAATCCAGTAGGCCTGCGGCGTCAGGATGCCTTCCTTTTCAAACTGGGTGGCAATCTGTTCCGTGCCAAAGCCCTCCAACGTCATATCAAAAATGCGCCGGACAACTTGTGCAGCTTCTTCATCAATGACCCAATGCTTGGGATTGTTCGGGTCCTTGATATACCCATAGGGAGGAAGTCCCATCGGTTCGCCGGAGTTGCCTTTGATTTTATTACTGATACGGCGTTTCTTGCTGATGTCACGGGCATACCACTCATTGAACAGGTTTCGGATGGGTGCCAGTTCGTTTTCTCCCTCGGCCGTGTCGATGTTGTCCGAAACGGCAACAAGTCGGATGTCATGGTCTGGGAAAAATTCTTCTGTCAGCCGCCCGACCTCGATATAGTTTCGGCCCAGACGGGAAAGGTCTTTGACGAACACAGCAGAGGCTTTTCCTTGTTCAAGCTGCTGCATCATTTCAACGAAACCGGGACGGTTCATGGTCACGCCGGAAATGCCATCATCCAGAAAGTGAACCAGATTGGTATAGCCTTTTTCCTTTGCAACTTTGGTGAGCAGTTTCTTTTGGTTGCCGATGCTGTAACTCTCGCCCTCCAAATTATCATCACGGGAAAGACGCTCATAGAGAAAAGCGGTTGCTTCACGGGATTTCTTGTTACTCGACTGTTTCATACTCGCTCCTTTCTTGGGACAGTCGAATAGCAAATTCACTTGTACACCTATATTATAACACAATCCGCTTTCTCTGTCCGCTGCCTCCCGAAAGGTCATTATAATTTTTCGCTTTCGGATTTCATCAGCCGGAGAAGAACTTCTCCTAAGGTCTGGGAGCTTTCTTCTTTGAACACCGGCTCAACGATAAAGGAGCGATTGCCAATACGATAAGTCGAATCCAGAGTAAGCATCTCTGGATTTTTTGTTTTTTCCGGGTTTGTCTTTTTCGCTTGCATCGTAAAAATCCCCTTTCTTAAAAATCAAAAAATGAGCCAACGGACGGCTGCTGGCAGCAGCCCACGGGAATCTCACCCCTGCATTCCTCATGCAGCCCTA
>OHXI01000413.1_pt1 | contig 17954 bp, 17 predicted proteins | sample 1579941 | NCBI WGS metagenome assembly OHXI01 (sample SAMEA3882553, study PRJEB24775) | human gut metagenome | biome: human-associated habitat; feature: intestine environment; material: feces | place: Netherlands | collected 2009/2010
TTGTGACCTATTATGGACTGGCATTTCTTTTCCTGATTGAGTTGTAATATTGGTCGTAGTACATAAACATTTAGAATACAGAAAATAAAAGGATAATTTGTAATTTGTGTTTTAGATGTAAATCCGCTATACTATTGATGTAATATTGCGGATTTGTTTCTATAGAAAGAGGGTAAAATATGCCTGAGATATCATTATTTTATGGGATTAGAGTCACTATGTATTATAATGACCATATGCCACCACATTTTCATGCTGAATATAATGGACATAAAGCATTAGTAGATATTAATAATATACAAGTAATAAGAGGCTATTTGCCGAATAACAATTACGATTGATATTGGCCTGGTGTACGATTCATCAGGATGAATTAATGCAGAATTGGGAATTGGCCAAGGACATGAAACCATTGAACAAAATTAATCCACTTATATAATGAGAGGTGAAATATATGAATGAATATTTTCCTACAGTTGTACAGGTAATACCTTTAGATAATTATCATGTACAGGTTTTCTTTGATGATGGTAAAATAGTTGATTATGATACAACACAGGATCTTAAATCTTCAATTTTTGAGCCTTTGAGAGATATTGAAAATTTTAAAAATGCATGTACGGTAATGAATGGAACGCTTGCATGGGATATTTCCGGAAAAATGGATGAAAGTGATTGTATAGATATTGATCCATTTACATTGTATGAATTGAAGGCTATTAATAGCCTGATTGCGTAAGATTAGAACCATTTTCACGTATCACAGCCTTACAATCCTTTTTAAAGCATGCAATGAGTTTTTATTGGCTTTATTTGGTAACTAGTGTATACTATTTGCATATAACAGCTTCGTTAAGCAGATATAAATACACATAAAAGAAAGGTATAATCATGGACATCGTATTAGGAAATTACAAAGGATTAAAGGCAAACATCCCTTATATTGCATATACAGAGGAGGATGTTAATTCACAGATAGCGACACTTCTTTCAGGAAATCCTGTCAGAGAGCAGAAAACAGGCCCGTTAGCGATGGGTGACACGGCAGTAATAGACTACGAGGGCTTTAAGGACGGAGTCGCGTTTGAGGGCGGAAAGGCTGAGAAATATCCTCTGGGAATCGGTTCAGGCTCTTTTATTCCGGGCTTTGAGGAGCAGCTTGTAGGCATGGAAATCGGTGAGGACAGAGACATCAATCTCTCATTCCCTGAGCAGTATCATGCGCCGGAGCTTGCAGGCAAAGCGGTTGTTTTCAAGGTTAAGCTGCACGAGATTTACAATGAGAAGGAAGCAGAGCTGAACGATGAGTTTGCAGCATCTCTCAATTTCCCTGAGGTACAGTCAGTGGAGGATTTAAAGAAATATATCAACGAGTATCTTGAGTACCAGGTAGAGGCAAGAAAGGCTGATGCGGCAAGAGAAAAGCTCTATGACCAGATTCTTGAAAGCAGCTCATGCCTTGTTTCACCACAGGCAGTAGAGACAGCGGTAAATATGCAGCTTCAGCAGATGGCAGCATCATTTGCACAGCAGGGTGTGGCTATGGAGCAGTATCTTCAGATGACAGGCAAGACTATGGATAGCTTAAAGGACGAGCTCAAGCCTGTAGCACAGAAGCAGGTAAAGCTTGAGGCTGTTCTCGATGAAATCATCAGAGTGGAAAATATCACTGTATCTGACGAGGAGATGGATGAGCAGTATGAGCTTATTTCACAGAAGTATGGTCAGCCTGTTGACGTTGTAAAGCAGGTGCTTCCAAAGGCACAGCTCAAGCCGGATTTACTTCGTATGAAGGCATCACAGCTCATCATCGATGCGGCTGAGATTATCATGGAAGAAAGCGGAAAATAATGTATAGAATATTTTTGGTTGAGGATGACGAGACCATAGCAAAGCTTGTCAGAAGACATTTGGAAAAATGGGATTATGATGTGCATGTGGTGCAGAAATTTGATGCTGTAATGTCAGAATTTGCATCATTTGATCCGCATCTTGTGCTTATGGATATCGGTCTGCCGTTTTACAATGGGTATCACTGGTGTACGGAAATCAGAAGGGTATCAAAGGTTCCTGTGGTTTTCCTGTCATCCGCAGCTGATAATATGAATATAGTGATGGCAGTCAGTATGGGGGCAGACGACTTTATAGCAAAGCCGTTTGACCTCGATGTGCTGACTGTAAAGATACAGGCTATCATCAGGCGCTGCTATGATTTTGGCGCAAACAACAGTGTTTTGGAGCATAATGGCGCCATGCTCAATATATCTGATGCCACCATAACCTATGACGACAAAAGGCTCGAGCTTACGAAGAATGAGCTCAAAATATTGCAGACACTTTTTGACAACAAAGAAAGGATTGTATCACGCAGCCTTCTAATGGAAAAGCTGTGGGAGAGTGATGCGTATGTGGACGAGAATACACTTTCGGTGAATGTCAACAGGCTGCGTAAAAAGCTGGATTCTATAGGGCTTGAGAGCTTTATTGTCACAAAAAAGGGACTTGGGTACAGGCTGGGGTGAGAGGTCATGGCAAAAATACAAAACAAACCGCATCTGACAAATTTTATAAAACAAAACTATATATGGATTCTGATGATAGTCACAATGTCATGTATCCATTTGCTTTACATGTACCTGATTGGTGCGCGCAAACAGGATCTGGTGTATGCGGCAGTGCTTGATGCAATACTTCTTCTGATAACAGTTTTGGTTGGATTTTTCAGATATAGCAGCAAGGTAAAAGCTCTAAGCAATGCTTTAAATCGTCCGGTTGAGGAACAGGCACAGCTTCCGGAAGCAACAGATGATGTGGAGATACTTTATCATCGGCTGCTGGAAAATCAAAGTATTGCAAGAAGTGAGTCAGAAAGCAGTGCTGCAATCAGACAATCACAGATGAGAGATTATTACGCTATGTGGGTGCACCAGATAAAGACTCCGATATCGGCTATGAAACTACTGCTTGAGGCAGAGCGGGAGGCGCTTGGGCAGCTTATATGTGATGATGAACAGAGTCAGTGCCATATAGGCGATATGACCGGTGGGAATATCGGTGCTGCCGGATTAAATGCTGCTTTGAAACAGCAGGCTGTACTCACAGAGCTGTCAGATAACATGGACTCGTTTGAGGACGAATTGTTCCGCATAGAGGAATATGTCAGTATGGCTTTGCAGTATCAGCGTGTGAGCAGCACCGAAAATGATTTTGTGCTTGAAAAAGTCAGTGTGGATGGTGTCATACGTGATACGATTAAAAAATATGCAAAAATTATGATACGAAGGCATATTGGGATAAATTATTCAGGAACCGGGCAGGTGGTATATACTGACGGAAAATGGATTGCATTTATGCTGGAACAGATACTTTCAAATGCCATAAAATATACACCGCAGGGGGTTGTTACAATAGAAACTGCAGAGGAAAAAGACCGGTTTTTTATTACAATAAAGGATACCGGAATAGGAATCAAAGCCGAGGATCTGCCACGCGTTTTTGAAAAGGGCTACACAGGCTACAATGGTCATGCCGATAAGAAGGCTACGGGAATTGGGCTTTATCTGTGCAGGCAGATGGCAGACAAGCTGGGGCATACAATCCGCATGGAGTCAGAGATTGGAAAAGGAACTAAGGTGTGGATAGGGTTTGATCTGGATTATGCGGATGTGAGAGATTAGGATAAATCGGTGTAATAAGTTTGACTGGAAATTGTATCCAAAATCAGATATAATAATATATTATGAGAAATAAAAGAGTATGTGATTATATAGCGGAAGCTATTCAGAATGAAATTTTATCAGGACGTATGTCATCAGGAGTGCCATTGCGACAGGAAGAGCTTGCGGATAGTCTCGGTTATTCGAGAATACCAATCAGGGAGGCATTGCAGATACTTGAGTCGCAGGGATTGGCAAAGCGACTGGCAACAAGGCATGTGGTGGTGGCTGATTTTTCGGACGAGGTGATAACGGAAATCTATGAGCTGCTTTCAGATGTGGAGATAAAACTGTTAAAGGGCATGCTGCAGCCTGGTATATGTTTGTGGGATAAAGTGGTCAGTGATAACAGTGAGCAGCCCAATTGCGTACATGAGCCATCTGCTATAAATGAAAAATTGTCTGCAGAGCTGCAGTTTCATGAGACAATTATATCCAATAGTCATAACGAGTATTTTACACATATTCTTGAAAATGGTCTCTGGTGCTATATCAGGTTTGCGGTTGAAGAGACGGCAGCAGGCAGGGAAAATGCGCGAAGACTTGAGCTGTTATCGAAAATAGCAGAGGCATATTCGGATAAGGATATAAATATTGTCAGAGAACTTTTGGGAGAATATTTTGGAAGTCTTTGTGAGGCTGTTATAGCAGAGAGGGAAGAAAGCAGCAGGTAATTGGTGACTTATTTTATACTGAATAATGACAGATGATTCGGAAGCATATAAAATTAAAAGATAACAAGAGGAAAAAGTAATTATGATAGGACTTAAACCGATAAAGATTCCGTCAGCGAAGGAGCGTGTAGCATCGGAGCTGCGCAAGGCAATTTTGTCAAAACAGCTAAAAGAGGGAGAAAATCTTACACTGGAAAGTGTAGCGCAGCAGCTTAATGTATCTATAACTCCCGTGCGTGAGGCTTTTCAGATATTAGCGCATGACGGACTTATCAAGCTAAGACCGAATAAGGGAGCAATAGTACTTGGAATTACAGAGACGTACATAAGGGAGCACTATCAGATTAGAGGCATACTCGAGGGCGCATGTGCAGGTTTTGCTGCTTCACCTGATATCGATATCAGCAAGATAGAGCAGTCATACCTGGATGCAAGGGAGATGACAGCTTCCGGAGATTATAGCAGATATGCGGATTTAAACCGTGAGTTTCATAGTGAAATCTGGGCAGCATCCGGCAACAAAAAGATGCAAAATATGATCGCAGAACTGTGGAACGGACTTTCAATGGGCAGCATGGTCACAGAGGAGGAATATGCGAGCATTTCTATAAAGGAGCATGAGGCTATATACGAAGCAATCAAGGCTCATGATGTGCAGCTTGCACAGCGGAGGATGTATGAGCATATCATGCGTAGTCGTGATGATATGCTGACATATTATGTGTAGATGTAAGTTATTAATTTAACACATTACTTGTAATAGATGCACAAATTGAATAGGTGGAATATATATAAATTGCCGAAATTGTCAATAAGGTATTGACGATTTCGGTTTTTTGTTATATCTTATACTCAGAAATTGGATACAATATCAAATATCAAATGTTAAGCGGAGGAGGAAAATGATATGAGTCCAGCAACAATAACGTTATTATTTTTATTGTTTGCCATTGTAATGTTTGTGTGGGAAAAGATTCCACTTGGGGTTACATCCATGATAGTATGTGTCGGTCTTGTTGTCACAGGAGTACTTGATTGGAAAACAGCCTTTTCGGGATTTATCGACAGCAATGTGATTCTTTTCGTAGCGATGTTTATCGTCGGAGGAGCATTGTTTGAAACCGGTATGGCAAACAAAATTGGAGGAGTGGTCACACACTTCGCCAAAACAGAGAGGCAGCTTATCATAGCAATCATGGTGATTGTGGGACTGATGAGCGGAGTACTTTCAAACACAGGAACTGCAGCAGTTCTCATTCCGGTAGTTATCGGAATTGCTGCAAAATCAGGATACTCGAGATCGAGACTTCTTATGCCACTTGTTTTTGCAGCAGCCATGGGTGGAAATTTATCTCTCATCGGTGCACCGGGAAATCTCATAGCACAATCAGCTATGGGAGAGATTGGACTTAGCTTTGGATTTTTCGAGTATGCAAAGGTAGGACTTCCGATACTTATAGCAGGTATTCTGTACTTTGCATTTATAGGATACAAATTCCTGCCTGAAAAGCAGGGCAGTACGGAAAGCTCATATGATGAGCAGAAGGATTTTTCAAATGTCCCTAAATGGAAACAGATGATGTCATTGATTATCTTAATCCTTACACTTTTGGGAATGATTTTCGAGGACAAGATTGGCATAAAGCTTTGTGTCATCGGCTGTGTCGGAGCACTTGCCCTTATCATTACAGGCGTTATTAGTGAGAAAAACGCACTTAAATCAATAGATTTGAAAACCATTTTCTTATTTGGTGGAACTCTTTCACTTGCAGCGGCGCTTCAGGAGACCGGGGCAGGCGAAGAAATCGCAACAGCGGTTATCGGTATACTTGGCAAAAATCCATCACCATACGTTCTCACATTCGTAGTGTTCATGCTTTGCTGTGTACTTACGAACTTTATGTCAAATACCGCCACCACAGCACTTTTGGTTCCAATCTGCGTATCAATTGCCACAGAGATTGGAGCTGACCCGAGTGCAGTACTTATGGCATGTGTTATCGGTGGTTCATGTGCATACGCCACACCTATCGGTATGCCTGCCAACACAATGGTCATTACAGCCGGAGGATACACTTTCAAGGATTATGCAAAGGCCGGTATTCCACTTATAGTAGTGGCGACCATTGTAAGTATGGTCTTACTGCCGATTTTCTATCCGTTCTTCCCATAAGAACGGATGGGAGTGGGTAAACAATAAATTAATATTTAATTATTTACAAGATTTATATTAGGAGGAAAAACTATGTCAAACGAGAAACAGGTAGAACAGCTTACCACCTATATGGCAAATTTTATCGCTCATATAGCAAAAAAATTACCGGATGATGTCATTGCAAAACTGACAGAACTCCGTGACAAAGAGGACAGTCCTCTTTCAAAAACAATCTATGATACAATGTTTAGAAATCAGGAGCTTGCGGTAAAACTTAACCGCCCAAGCTGCCAGGATACAGGAGTACTTCAGTTCTGGGTTAAATGTGGAACAAAATTCCCACTTATTGATGAGCTTGAGGGACTTTTAAAAGAGGCAGTTGTAAAAGCTACATTTGAGGCTCCTCTTCGTCACAACAGTGTTGAGACTTTCGATGAGTACAACACAGGCAAGAACGTTGGAAAAGGAACACCTACAGTATTCTGGGATATCGTGCCAAACAGCGACAAATGCGAGATCTACACATACATGGCAGGAGGTGGATGTACACTTCCGGGAAAAGCTATGGTACTTATGCCTGGAGAGGGCTATGAAGGAGTTACAAAATTCGTAATGGATGTTATGACTACTTATGGTTTAAATGCATGCCCACCTCTCCTGGTAGGTGTAGGTGTAGCAACATCTGTTGAGACAGCAGCACTTTTATCAAAGAAAGCACTCATGCGTCCAATCGGATCTCACAATGAGAACGAGAGAGCCGCAAAGATGGAAAAACTTCTCGAGGATGGTATCAATGCTATCGGCCTTGGACCTCAGGGAATGGGCGGAAAATACTCAGTAATGGGTGTAAATATCGAGAACACAGCCCGTCATCCATCTACAATCGGTGTAGCCGTAAACGTAGGCTGCTGGAGCCACAGACGCGGACACATTGTTTTTGATAAGGACCTTAACTATACAATCACAACACATTCGGGGGTGGAATTATAATGGTAGAGAGAATTAATGGAAAAACAATTTTAACAACACCAATCTCAGCAGAGGATCTTAAAGGAATAAAAATCGGAGATATTGTATACTTAAATGGAAGCATGACAACATGCCGTGACGTAGCACACCGACGTCTCGTTGAGGAGGGAAGAGAGCTTCCGGTAGACGTAAGAAACAATGCTATTTTCCATGCAGGACCAATCATCCGTCCACTCGAGAATGACAAATTTGAGATGGTATCTGTTGGACCGACAACAAGTATGCGTATGGAGAAATTCGAGTACGAGTTCGTAAAAGAGACCGGCGTACGTGTTATCATCGGAAAAGGTGGTATGAAAGAGAATACAGAGCGTGCATGTAAAGAGTTCGGTGCCATTCACTGCGTATTCCCGGCAGGAAATGCAGTAGTAGCCGCAACAGAGGTTGAGGAAATCGTCCGTGCAGAGTGGAGAGATCTCGGAATGCCTGAGACACTCTGGAACTGCCGTGTGAAAGAGTTTGGCCCACTTATCGTATCTATAGATACAGAGGGTAACAACTGGTTCGAGCAGCAGAAAGTTGAGTTCAACAAGAAAAAAGATGCAGCAACAGAGGAAATCTGCAAGCAGGTAGGATTCATCAAATAGTTGCCGGAGCCTGGTATCAAATTTATTTAGAACCCAATTGCCATGAAAGTATTCTGGCAAAATATATACCCGCAGAATGCGGGAGAAAACATAAAAAAATATAATTTTTCGCGCAAAGGCTCTCACATAATTTGACTATTATGTGGGAGCTTTTAGATATATGAAATTAGAATAGTATGATAATCATTTCCATAGGATATTAAAATAAATTACTGCAATAAAAAAGATTATTGCCGGTAACTAAAAAAGAGAGGAATAAATGATAATGAAGCAATTCCTGAGAAAAACAATGAAAAATGTAGCAGCCTACGTGGAACTTTTTCTGTCGGCAGTACTGGTGTTTGTGATAGTGGTGCTTATTATAAAGCTTATAGGGCAGTGCTTTTTTGATATATGGCATGATAAAATTAAACTGGAGTATTACATGGAATATATCATGTCGCTTGCAATCGGCGTGGAGTTTGTGAAAATGCTCTGTACTCATAAGCCGGGCACGATCATAGAGGTGCTTTTGTTTGCGACAGCCAGGCAGATGATCGTGGAGCATCTCAATGTATATGAGACACTTGTCGGAATAGGTGCGATAGCGGCGCTTTTTGCCATCAGAAAATTCCTTTTCTGCAGCTTTGATGAGGCAGACCACATGATATGCCGTGGCAGCCAGACGGTAGCGAGGGCGAATTTTATTTCCGGAACAAATATACCGGAGGAAAAGACAAAGCTGCTTAGAGATGTGATAAGCGAAAAATTGCAGGATGAGGGTAAAAATGTGTCAATCGGAGCCTGTGTGTATTACCAGGATTGTGCGCTCAGAGTTGATAATGTGAAGCAGGGCGTTGTCACAAGAGTCGAGGTAATTAAAAATCTGTAGATAAAAAGAGGATCAGCACATCTGTGCTAATCCTCTTTTTGCTACTCCAGATTAAGTTTCTTTGTCATTTCTTACAAAAATGTAAGATACAAGGTCGAAATGTAAGCTGATTCGATAGCATACATTCCGGCATTTTGTTATTATAATTACATGAAGCATCAACAATGTAAGTTGTGAAGCCGATTATGACGTCATATTAAAAATAAAGGTAACAAAAATATAAGCTTAAATAACATTGTAGAAATAATCGCGAAGGAGCATTGAAATGGCAATCTTAGAAGTAAGTAACCTCAAAAAAATATATACCACCAGATTTGGCGGCAATCAGGTACAGGCATTGAAAAACATCAATTTCTCTGTAGAGGAAGGTGAGTATGTGGCAATCATGGGAGAGTCCGGCTCAGGAAAGACAACACTTTTAAATATTCTCGCGGCACTTGATAAGCCGACAGCGGGAGAGGTACTCTTAAATGGAAAGAACCTTGTCTCATTGAAGGAAAAGGAGATATCTGCATTCAGACGTGAGCATCTGGGCTTCGTATTTCAGGATTTTAATCTGCTTGACAATTTTTCACTGAAGGACAATATCTTTTTACCGCTTGTGCTGTCAGGTGTGGACTATAGGGATATGGAAAAAAGGCTTGCACCTATAGCTTCGCTGCTTGGAATTGAAAAGCTGCTTAATAAATATCCATACGAGGTGTCAGGAGGACAGAAGCAAAGGGCAGCAGTGGCACGTGCGATAATAACAAATCCCGAATTAATTTTGGCTGATGAGCCCACAGGAGCACTGGATTCAAAGGCAACAGATAGTCTGCTTAGGCTGTTCAACAGGATAAACGAGGACGGACAGACCATTCTCATGGTGACACACAGCACAAAGGCTGCAAGTCATGCCAACAGGGTGCTTTTCATAAAGGACGGTCAGGTGTTTCATCAGATTTACCGTGGCAATCTTACAAATGACGAGCTCTATGTGAAGATTCAGGATGCACTTATGCTGATTACGACAGGTGGTGAGAAGCATGAATAAAATATATAGCAGGCTGGCATTTACAAATATAAAAAATAATAAGACTCTTTATATGCCTTACATTATATCGGGAATGGTCATGATAGCCATGTTTTATGTGATGATGTTTTTAAACAACTCAAAGGGAATTGGCAAGGTGCCGGGTGCGGAGATATTGGTGGATATAATGGGGCTTGGATGCGGAATAATAGCGATTTTTTCATATATATTTCTGTTTTATACAAACAGCTTTATCATCAAAAGGCGCAAGAAAGAGGTAGGAATATACAATATTCTTGGCATGGAAAAGCGTCATATCGCGAGAGTTTTGTCAATTGAGACACTTACCGTAGCACTTGCAGCAATAGCATCTGGAATCATAGCCGGGATTTTATTTTCCAAGCTGATGATTATGTTTCTTTATAGGATTATAAATATTAAAGCACAAATTGATTTCGCTGTATCTACTGGCGCTGTCGTAAATACAATACTTATTTTTGGAGTGCTGTATTTTCTTACTCTCATCTATAACCTGATGCAGGTGAAGCTTGCTAATCCGATAGAGCTGCTTCGCGGTGGCAATGTCGGTGAGAAAGAGCCGAAGAGCAAATGGCTTATCGCTATAATCGGACTAGGCTGTCTTGCCGGGGGATATTATATTGCGATTACCACAAAGAGCCCTCTTCAGGTGCTTTCACTGTTCTTTGTCGCAGTGCTTCTTGTCATCGTCGGAACGTATCTTTTATTTATTTCAGGAAGCATTGTAATACTTAAGGCACTCAGGAAAAACAAGGAGTTTTACTATAATAAAAAGCATTTTGCGGCGGTTTCAGGAATGATTTACAGAATGAAGCAGAATGCGGGCGGACTAGCAAGTATATGCGTGCTTTCTACAATGGTGCTGGTTGTTGTTTCCACAACCGTGAGCATGTATGCGGGCATGGAGGGAGAACTTAAGCAGAGATATCCTTCGGATATCAGTGTATATAGCTGGTATAAGGAAGTGCCGGCTGATGTGAATCTGGATGATGCACTTAAAGAAGCTGCTGCAGATTCGGATAAAATAATAGCTGACTCTGCTTGTAATGTTAAAGACAGCAAAAGCTACACTTATTTTAGCTGGACAGTGTTTAGAGAGGGGACAGAGTTTAAGCCGGTGTTAAGTTACGATAACGATATTTCCCTGTTGTATTTTGTCACAGGAGATGAAATTGATGAGATGGAGACCGGCTTTAAAGAGAGGCTGAATAAAAAAATCCCACAGCTTGATACCGGTTCGGTGGCTGTATATGGAACAGAAAAGTTTAATGGCGATATAATTAATCTGTTGGGAAAAGAATTTAAAGTGGCTGCGGCAGAAAAAACTGCTGTAAGTAAAGACAGCTATATGTCCTCTATGTATAGTGGTGTGTACTATGTAGTGGTAGACAGCAAGGCAACACTTGCAGAGATATTTAACCTGAACAGCTCGCTGGGAGGGGATAGTGTGCCGACTATGCTCAACAATGAAATTGATTATAATCTGTATGGCAGCAGTGAGGATAAGCTTGCTGTGGCAAAGGCTCTGGATAAGCATTTTGAGGAAAATAGTGTAAAATCAGATGTGTCAGGCTTCTATGAGGAAAGCCGTGATGCGAACAGAGAACAGATTTATGTATTGTATGGTGGCCTGTTCTTTATCGGAATATTCCTTGGAACGATGTTTCTTATGGTTACTGTGATGATTATTTTCTATAAGCAGATCTCAGAGGGCTATGATGACAAAGCACGCTATGAGATTATGGAGAAGGTGGGCATGAGCAATGACGAGGTGAAGAAATCCATTACTTCGCAGGTGCGTATGGTGTTTTTCCTGCCGATTATCCTTGCAGCGTGTCATCTTGCAGCAGCATTTCCTCTGCTTCGCAGACTGCTTGTCATGTTCAATCTTACGGATATTAAGTTAATTGCAATCTGCATGTCTGCTACGTTTTTGGTGTTTGTGGCTATATACTATATTGTTTTCAAGATTACTTCGAGAGCATACTACAGGATTGTGGGAAACCAGATTTAGGGGTTTCATATGAATTATTAATGCGCTATAATAAGACATAGCAATGATGCATAAGAATATAGAGCGAGAGGAACAAGCAGTATGAGTATGACAGAAACAATTAAACTATACGACAGGGATGCATATGCCACGGAGTTTGAGGCAGATATTATATCCTGCGAGCCGAACAAGGCTGATGATAAGCAGTTTGATATAATATTAAATCAGACTTTATTTTTCCCGGAGGAGGGCGGACAGAGCCCGGACATGGGAATACTTGGTGGCTACAGGGTCGTTGATGTGCAGATTAAGAATGGAGTCATTACTCATACGGTGGATATTTCCGCAGGTGATTGCTGCGAGGCAGAAAAGGAAACTGGTAAGCAAATCACCGGCAATGAATTTGAGCCGGAGAAAGCGGAGCTTGCAGCAGGCGTCCACGTACATGGCAAAATAGACTGGCAGCATCGTTTTTATAATATGCAGCAACACAGTGGAGAGCACATTTTTTCGGGAATTGTCCACCGCAGATTTGGATTTGAGAATGTGGGCTTTCATCTGAGTGATTCAATAGTGACAATGGATTTCAGTGGAGTGATTTCACCGGAGGATATAGCAGAGGTGGAGCATGAGGTAAATGTAGCCATTTCAAAAAATATTCCGATAGAGGTGACATATCCGTCAAGGGATGAGCTTGCGCAGCTGGAGTACAGAAGCAAAATCGAGATTGAAGGACAGGTCAGAATAGTGACAGTGCCGGGGTATGACGTGTGTGCATGCTGTGCGCCGCATGTGAAGCGCACCGGCGAGATTGGCATGCTTAAGGTTATGAATTATCAGAATTATAAAGGAGGCGTCAGAATCAGCATCCTTTGTGGTTTCAGGGCACTGGAGGCTTTCAGACAAAAGTGCGACATTATCTCAGAGCTAATGGGGATATTTACCACAAATCAGGAGGCTATTGTGGATAACGTCACAAAGCTTAAGGCAGTAAACCAGTCACTTAAGTCAGAGCTTGGCACTGCAAAGTCAGCGCTTTTGGATTATAAGGTTGCAGAGCTTCCTGCTGATACGGACAATGCAGTATTGTTTGAGGACGGCATTGATACGAATACAGCAAGAAATTGCGTCAATGGCCTTGTGGAGAAATTTAGTGCATTTTTTACAGGAAATGATGAGGCGGGCTATAGCTTTATTATCGGAAGCAAGAATGCAGACTGCAATACAGTTGCCGCAGCGCTGAGAAATAAGCTGGGTGCCAGAGGCGGCGGTAAGCCGGTTATGGTGCAGGGCTCTGTCAAGGCAGCAAAGAGCGAGATTGAGGAAGTGCTAAAAGAGGTGCTTTAACTTTTTAAAAATACAGTTTGTGGGACGGATTAAGAACACAAAAGCGGTTTCAGGACATTGCATCCTGAAACCGCTTTTATTTTAAAAATCATATCCAAAGTTAATTATTTGTTAGATCTTCTCCAAATGTGCATCTTCTCAGCCTCTTTGATGAGCTCATCACGGAAATCAGGATGAGCAACAGAGATGATTGCCTCAGCCTTCTGCCATGTAGAAAGACCCTTTACATTTACCATACCATACTCTGTAACGATATAGTGAGTGTTGGCTCTTGTGTCAGTAACGACAGAACCATCTACAAGAGTAGGACGGATACGTGAGTGAACTACGCCCTGCTTGTCGGTGAAAGTTGAAGAGCAGCAGATAAAGCTCTTTCCACCGTTTGACATATAAGCACCGAGAACGAAATCAAGCTGTCCGCCGGCACCACTGATGTGCTTTGTGCCTGAGCTCTCTGAGCTGATCTGTCCGAAGAGGTCAAGGTCTACACAGTTATTGATTGAGATGAAATTGTCAAGTGCGGCAATATTCTTGATATCATTTGTGTAGCTTACCGGGGCACTCATGAGCTCAGGATTCTCATCGAGGTAATCGTACATCTTCTTGGTTCCGGCACCGAAGCCGTAAGCCTGACGATAACGGTCGATGTTTTTCTTTGCTCCTGTGATTTTTCCGGCCTTTGCGATGTCAACGAATGCGTCAACGTACATCTCTGTGTGGACACCGAGATCCTTGAGGTCTGACTCAGCGATGAGTGAGCCTACTGCGTTTGGCATTCCGCCGATACCGAGCTGGAGACAGGCACCGTTTGGAATCTGGTCAACGATAAGCTCTGCAACCTTCTTGTCTACATCTGTTGCAGGACCACCGGCACCAAGCTCTCCGATTGCAGGGTTGTCACCCTCAACAATGTAAGAAACCTGTGAAATATGTACATTGGCTTCTGAACCGCCGTGACAGCGAGGCATGTTTTCATTGACCTCAACGATGATTTTCTTTGAAGTCTCGCATACAGCACCGAGGTGAGATGCGTTAGGACCAAAGTTGAAGTAACCGTGTGAATCCATCGGTGCAACCTGGAACATAGCGACATCGTCAGGCGTTGTTGAATCTCTATAATAACGAGGAAGCTCTGAGTAACGGATTGGTGAGTAGAAAGAACAGCCTCTCTTGATAAGCTTTCTCTCATAACCGCCCATGTGCCATGAGTTCCATGTGAAGTGCTCGCCGGCATCCTCACGCTCGAAAATGGCAAGTGGCTTAAGCAAAATACCACCACGTACATTGACATCCTTAAGTTCATCAGTTCTTCTGGCAAGTGCCTTGTCGAGGGCATCAGGTGTGCCTGTGCACCAGCCGTAGTCAACCCAGTCGCCTGATTTGACAATCTTTACTGCCTCATCTGCTGAGACAAGTTTCTGCTTGTACTCTTCTAAAAAGCTCATAAAATCCTCCTTAGATACCTAAAATGATAGTAGCAAAATGCTACGTTAAAAAAATCACAAACCCTATAATCTCTATATTATCACTTTAGAGAGGATTTTACAAGTTGGTAAATGCCGGTAGAGACTTTTATATATCGGCATGTTTTGCAGAAATATTTGTGTATTGTAAATATTGCCGGGATTTCATATAATTGAAATGGAATGTCGATAGATAAACTTATTTCTAAAGGCTATAGAATTTCAGATAAACTATATAATCAGATTTTAGCAAGGAATAATGAAGTAATTTAGAAGAGGAACAAACATGGAAAATCATACAATTGTAACACTGAAAAAAGGCGAAGGACGCACTATAAAAGCAGGCGGCGCATGGATTTTTGACAATGAAATAGACACAATCACAGGGACCTTTACAAACGGAGATATTGTTGTGGTACACGATTTTGACGGATATCCGATGGGGCGCGGCTTCATAAACCAGAATTCAAAAATCCGTATCAGAATGATGACAAGAAAAGCAGACCAACTGATTGATGACAATTTCCTCAGGATGAGAGTGCAAAATGCCTGGGATTATCGCAAGCAGGTGATGGCAGGAGGCAATGACAATGTGTCTGCAGCAGGTGAAACAGACACTGCAGGTGAGGCTTGTGAGGCAGGCATTGGTAGAACCGGCAGACCTGATTTAAACTGCTGTCGTGTGATATTTGGCGAGGCTGATTTCCTGCCGGGTATTACAGTGGACAAATACGCAGATGTGCTTGTGGTGGAGTGTCTTGCACTTGGAATGGAGCAGTTTAAGGTGAAAATCGTTGAACTGTTAAAGGAAGTGCTGGCGGCGGACGGAATAAATATTCGTGGAGTATACGAGCGCAGTGATGCAAATGAGCGCAAAAAAGAAGGTCTTCCTAAGGTAAAAGGTTTTATAGGAGCCGAGTTTGACACAAATGTGGAGATAGTAGAAAACGCAGTTCACTATATGGTCGATGTGGAAAATGGACAGAAAACAGGCTTCTTCTTAGACCAGAAGTATAACAGGCTTGCTATGCAGCGTATCTGCAAGGGGAAAAGAGTGCTCGACTGCTTCACGCACATGGGCACATTTGCTCTCAATGCAGGAATTGCGGGGGCAAGTGAGGTCACAGGACTTGATATATCAGAGTATGCGGTTAAGCAGGCCACAGAAAATGCGAAGAGAAATAATCTCTCAGACACAGTGAAGTTTCGCGTTGCAAATGTGCTGGATGAGCTGCCACGGCTCGCTGCAGATGGTGAAAAATATGATGTAGTCATTCTGGATCCTCCGGCATTTACAAAGTCGCGTGAGGCTACCAAAAATGCGATAAAGGGCTACCGCGAGATTAACATGAAGGGACTTAAGCTTGTTAAGGATGGTGGATTTCTGGCTACCTGCTCATGCTCTCATTTCATGACGCAGGAGCTGCTTGCAAAAACGGTCAAGGAAGCGGCAAGGGCCACTCACAAGAGGCTGCGCCAGGTGGAGTTCCGCACACAGGGACCGGATCATCCGATACTGTGGGCCAACTCAGCTAATGTACCGGAGTCGTATTATCTTAAGTTTTTCATTTTCCAGGTCGTTGATGAGAAGTAGATGACAGAAAGTGGCGGAAATGCTTGATTTACAAGGGCTGGAAGGTCTTTAGTGATTAGCTTGCAAACCTTGTAAAGTATCGCAAAATATCGTATCACAGTGGTATAAAGTGGTAAGAAAAGTGAATACGGAAATTTGTAGTATATATAGATGTAGCGTTTTGTGGTATACTATAGAAGAACAAATACCTTTCTGCGAAAGGGAAAGGGGAAAGGATACGTGTATGACAGTTGATAGAAGAGTAAGCAGTATTGAATCCAGCTTCAAAATGGAAAGCATGCCATTTGATGCAGAATGTCGTCAAAGAGTAAGAAATGTCTTAACCAAGAAAGTTTCTGCTACAGATGCAATTTCAGAATTAAATAAGAAATACAGAGTATCCAAGAAGCAGGTTGAAGGATCAAGAGTATGATTATTTCTATGAGGATGAACAGGATGCCAAGTACTGTTATCCGGGAACAAATGTATTAAAGAATAAACTGGATATAAGAGATTTAGATACATTGCATGAGGCTGAAAGAGATTATTCAGCGGTGCGTCAGGCAGAACTTGTAGGTCAAGGCGTTACTGGAGATTTCTCTTTTAAGCATCTTTGTTCTATACATAAGCATTTATTCAGTGATGTATATTCTTGGGCGGGCAAGACGAGAACGGTTGATATTTCCAAAGGAACCGTTTTCTGTTTGGTGCAGTTTATCGAAAGCCAGTTTGATGATTTGTATTGTAAGCTGAAAAAGGAAAATTTCTTAGCTGACATAACCGATAAGGAAGAAATGAGCGAGAGACTAGCCTATTACCTGGGTGAGATTAATATGATCCATCCGTTTAGAGAAGGTAATGGAAGGACTCAGAGAATATACATTGAGCAGTTATGCTTGAACAATGGTAGATTTGAAATTGATTTTACCGATGTTTCAAAAGAAGAGATGATAGCCGCCAGTGTCAGATCGGCAAATGCCAGCAACGATATGCTGGAAAAACTTATTAGTAATTGCCTTGTTGAAAAATAGTTTTAGAGAAGAATGTACGTTCCGCTTTGAGTGTAAAAACTGATCTTTGAACTGACCATAGGCTAACGATAGACTAACAGCGTACTAACGAGGAACTAACAAATTTACGTATAAAACTAGTAAAAAACTAATATATAGTCACTTTTATTTTTATTATGGTTGTAGTAAGATTATCATGGCAATCGAAACAGAGATGTTCCGGTTGCTTTTTTTATGCCATGGAAAGGGGGGATTTGATGGAATAAGCTATACAACAACATATGCGATAGCCAATACGTACTTATGTACTGGCGTACACGAGCAGAACTGTCTGGCATTCGGTATTCCGGGGATGCAGCATGAATTATTTAAGGATTCATGATATGTACAAAAGTTGTTGAAGTAAAGGTGTAGTATGAGACTTTTTATGATTATTGATTTATATGTGGGCTACAAGGAAGCATGTTGCTATGGTGTAGAAAAGG
>OHXI01000416.1_pt1 | contig 17811 bp, 16 predicted proteins | sample 1579941 | NCBI WGS metagenome assembly OHXI01 (sample SAMEA3882553, study PRJEB24775) | human gut metagenome | biome: human-associated habitat; feature: intestine environment; material: feces | place: Netherlands | collected 2009/2010
GTGCGGATTCGCAGGTGTCGGACTTACGATTCTGTTCTTTGTCGCAGTGAAGCCGGTAACGGTTGGATTCTGGAATCTGTGTAAGGCAGCTGTGAGCGGCATCAAAAGAAAGTTCGTAAAGGAGGGCTAAGATATGAGCAAAACTAAAAAAGCGGTCATCATTGGTTCCGTGCTAGTCGGTATCGGTGTGATTATAGGATTTATCGGAATTGCGATAGGTGGATTCAGGTTCCCGAACGGAGAAGTCGATCTTACTACGATGAAAGCACTTCATACCGAGAAGAAAACTGTGCAGATTGCGGATGCATTTGATAAAATAGAGATAGCCGGGGCAAGCAGCATGGATATCGAGATCTGCAAATCAAAGACCGGTAAGAATTATGTGGAGTATTATGATACGGATGATTGGACGAGCCATGTGGATGTGAAGGACCATGTGCTGAAATTCACAACGGACGACAAGGGAAAACATAAGGCGATTGTATCACTGGGATTTGGAAAAGATACGGCGGCACGGTTGTATCTGGCAGATGCGGAATACAAAGAAATCTCTGTAACAACCTTGAGCGGATATGTTACAATTCAGGATGTGAATGCAGAAACTGTAAATGTATCTGCATCCAGTGGAGATCTATATATGAAGAATATAAATGCCCCGGATTCCATTATGGCAACATCTTCTTCCGGAGATATGGATCTGGAAAATGCAACAGCAAAGCAGATAGAACTTGGAGCTAATAGTGGAGATATTGAGATGCAGGATATAACCGCAGAAAGCTTGCGTATGTCGACGACCAGCGGAGACATAGATCTGGAGAGCGGTGATGCCGAGAAATTCGATATCACAACATCGAGCGGTGATGTCGATATGGAGATTACAGCGGGACGCAGATATCGGTTTGAGACGAAAACCAATAGCGGAGCTGTGGATGTTCCGGATGGAGATGCGGATTCCGACTATCTGTGCAAGATTGTAACATCGAGTGGCGATGTGGATGTGAAGCAGAAGTAGAGGTATATATGTTAGATATCATTATAGTAGAGGATAATCATGAAATCGGCGAGCTGCTTTCGGATTTTCTGCGGAAAGAAAATTATATTGTGAGCGTTGCAAAGGATGGCGAGGCTGCATTGGAGCTTTTTGAACGATACGGAGCGAAGCTTGTAATCTTAGATCTGATGCTGCCGGGGATGGATGGCTTTGCAGTCTGTTCAAAAATCCGTGAGACATCCAATGCACATATTCTGATTGTGAGTGCCAAGACAGAAAAGAACGACAAATTAAAAGGCTTGAATCTGGGTGCTGACGATTACATTGAAAAGCCTTATGATATGGATATCCTGCTCGCGAAGATTCATGGTATCTTCAAACGCAAATACGCACAGGAGGAATTGATCTCCGGAACGATCCGGCTGAATACAGCGACACAGACGATTTATGTCGCAGATCAAAAGGTTGATTCTACAGCGAAGGAATTTGAGTTATTAAAATTGCTCATGGAAAATAAAGGTGTGACACTGAAAAAGGAATATTTGTTTCGCACGATCTGGGGCAGCGACAGTGAATCGGAGATGCAGACACTGACGGTACATATTAAGTGGCTCAGACAGAAAATAGAGAAAGATCCAAAACATCCGGAGCGCATTATCACGGAATGGGGAACGGGGTATCGGTTTGAATAAATATCGTAGATTTGTAATAACTTTCTTATTGTTGGAAATCTGTCTGATAGGGATTTGTAACCTTTTCGTGGTACAAGCTCTAAAATCCAAGGATGAATATTCGTACCGGGTGGATGTGGCACGATGTGTACAGGAGCTGGAAACAGGAATTCCTTTGGAACAGATTAAGTTGTCAGATTATCCGACACTTACACGGGTAAGCATTTTTGATGCGCAGGAAGTGTGCAACGAAGAGTACCGTGTGGAGGAAGTGCAGGGCAAGCTGTATCGGTTTTGTTACAGACGCACGGTGCAGTACGGAAGTATATGGAAACTGGATCTGGTGCTGGGCGCGTTGTGGATCTGTACAGCGGCATTTCTGATACTGCTCGGAAGAAAACTGGTTCGCCCGTTTGCGTCGATGGAAGGACTAACAACAGAACTTGCAAAAGGGAATCTGTCTGTACCAATCAAGGCAGAAAAAAGCCGTTTCTTCGGAAAATTCCTGTGGAGTCTGGATATGTTGCGGGAAAAGCTGGAGGCGGATAAGTTAAGAAGACTGGAGCTGGAGAAAGAGAAGAAGACACTCTTATTGTCGTTGTCGCATGATATACGCACACCGCTTTCGGCGATTGAATTATACTCGCAGGCACTGGAGGAAAATCTGTATGAAAATGAAGAAAAAAGGCAGCAGGCGATTGGTGGGATTCGCAAAAACACAGAGACAATTAAGAAATATGTAGGCGAGATCTCGGAAGCAGCAAGGGAAGATTTCCTGAAGCTGGACGTGCATCAGGGGGAGTTTTATCTGTCGCAGATGATGCAGGCGTTGAAACTCTATTACAAAGAAAAATTCGAAGATTTACATACAGACTTTCAGATGGAGTCCTTTGCAGATTATCTGCTATATGGTGATCTGGACCGGGCAGTTGAAGTGGGACAGAATGTGCTCGAGAATGCAATCAAATATGGCGATGGAAAATATGTGCATATTTCTTTTTCCGAGGAAGAAGACCACAGCCTGATTACGGTTGAAAATTCCGGGGATGGTCTCAAAGAAGAGGAACTGCCACATATTTTTGATGCGTTTTATCGTGGAAGTAATCATGCAGGTGTCCGCGGAAGCGGATTGGGCTTATATATCTGTAAGGAACTGCTTCACAAGATGGATGGAGATATCTATGCGAAGACGCCGGAAACAGGCTTTGCAGTCACGATTGTACTTAGAAAAATGTAGGTGATTCCTGCATTTTTCTTTTTTAAGGATTATTTAATAATTTCCCTGTTATGATTGAGCCATAAACAAGGAAAGGGGCAGATTTATGTACTGGAATATCTTAAAGCGGGATATCAAACGGAAAAAGACGATGAATGTGATCCTGTTATTGTTCACAATTCTGGCAGCGGTTTTTGTTGCAAGTGGTCTGAACAATGTGGTCACGGTTATGAATGGAACGGATTATTTTTTTGAAAAAGCCGGGATCAAAGATTATGTGTTGTTTACGCAGAACGGGGATGGCGGCGTAGAGCAGATCCTGAAAACATCGGGATGTGTAAAGGATTACAGCATGGAAAAATGTATCTGGGGAACGAATGGAGATGTCACATATCAGGGCGAAAAACTGAAGGTAAAGAATAATACTTTGTTGATACAATCGCTGGATACGACGCAGTTTCATTATTTTCTGGAAGATAACCAGGAGTTGACGGAGATTGCGGATGGGGAAATCTATATTACTGCCGGAAGTTTTGCAAGAAATGATATGCACGTCGGAGATACGATCCGGATTCAGATGAAAAACACAGACAAGACATTTCGCGTAGCGGGCGAAATCAAAGATGCACTGCTTGGCTCTGATCTTATGGGAAATACGAGACTGCTGCTTAGCGAAAATGATTTCAAAGCGTATGAAGCGGACAAATCGTTGGAACCTTATCTTGGGAGAATCTTTCAGGTGGAGACGGATGATACAGGGACACTTTCAGCGGAATTGGCAAGCGCAACGGATATATTGTTTTCTTCAGAGAGATCTACAATCCGCCTGTCGTATGTTATGGATATGATTCTGGCGATGCTTGTGCTTGTGCTGAGTATCTGCCTGATCATCGTATCCTTTGTGATTTTGAAATTTGTGATTACATTTTCCATCCGGGAGGAATTTCGTGAGATTGGCGTGATGAAGGCGATTGGTATCCGAAATGCGAAGATACGGCGCCTGTATATTGTGAAATATCTGGCAATGGCAATCGTTGGTGGAATAGTCGGATTTTTCGTGAGCATTCCATTTGGCAATCTGCTGATCGCATCTGTCTCGAAAAAGATGGTGCTTGGCAATGAGGGTGGGTATCTCTTTAATGCAATCGGCGTGTTGGCTGTGATTGGTCTGATGGTTGGATTTGCGTATCTTTGCACAGGAAAGGTCAGAAAGCTGACACCGGTTGACGCGATACGAAACGGACAGACGGGAGAACGGTATCACAAAAAAACGATATACCGGTTAAGTAAAAGTCGCGCGCGTACACCATTTTATATGGCACTGAATGATATATTGAGTGCACCACGCCGGTTTATTACAATCGTGCTGCCATTTTTTATCTGCTCGGTATTTATGCTTGGCGTTGTGATGGTGACATCGACGATGCAGAGTAAGAGTATGATCACTTGTTTTGGAAAGGAGTCGGATATCTATATCACAGATCCTAAAATGATGAAACCGGTTCTTGTGAATAAGGATCAGGAGCCTGTCCTGAAGGAAAACTATAGGGCGATTGCGGATGAGTTGGAAGCTGCAGGTATGCCGGTGGATAAGGTAAGCATGGAAGTCTGGTACAAGTATGCCTGTGAAGCAAATGGAAAGTTATATTCTGTGTTATTCCAGCAGAATACAGAGACGCATACGACGGATTATACATATGAGAAGGGAACTCCGCCACAAAATGCGTATGAGATTGCCATTACGCCGATGATCGCCGATCAGCTTGGCGTGGATATCGGAGATACAGTTACGATTGATTTTGGAACGGAGAAATGTGACTGTGTTGTGACAGCGTTATTTCAGACGATGAATCAGTTGGGGAAGGTCGGACGGCTCCATGAAGAGGCGCCGACTTCGATGAAGTATTCGACGACCATGCCGGGCTTTCAGGTTGATTTTTCAGATCATCCAGATGAGAAGGAAATTCGGACGCGTGTAAAGAAAATCAAGGAACTATATGGAATTACCGGAGTGTTTGATGCTGCGGGATATTGCGTAGATTGCATGGGCGTTGGGGATACGATGGATACGGTCTGTCTGCTGCTTTTGGCGATAACAGGAATCGTCGTTATTCTCGTGACGGTTTTGATGGAACGGTCGTTTATATCTACGGAACATGGTCAGATTGCTCTTTTGAAAGCGATTGGATTTTCCAATCGAAGCATCTTCTGGTGGCATGTAATACGGTTCATGCTGGTTGCCGGGTTTGCAGAAATCCTTGCAGTTGTACTGACCAGACCAATTACGAAACTGTGGTGTGATCCGATCTGGGCGATGATGGGAGCGACAAACGTAGATTATTATTTCAGTCCGGTAAGAATCATCCTGATCTATCCGGGTATCGTGCTTGCGATTACATGGATTGCAGTCAGCGTCACCGCATTTCATATACGCAGGATTCGTGGCACAGACATTGTAAATGTAGAGTAGGAGTGCACTTGGAAAATGAAATCGGAAAGGGTGTAAATTATGGCGAATATATTGGAAGTAAAAGATTTGTGCAAAACATATGTGATTGACAAGCGGCAGAATAACGTTCTTCGAAATGTGAACTTTGAAGTGGAAGAGGGCGATATGGTAGCAATCATGGGACCTTCTGGTTCCGGAAAGTCGACACTGCTTTATTCGGTATCGGGTATGGATGTGCCGACAAGCGGAACGGTTTGCTTTGCAGGCAGGGATATTGCGAAGCTGTCACAGACGGAGCTTGCGAAGGTGCGGCTGGATGAGATGGGATTTATCTTCCAGCAGATGTATATGATGAAGAATCTGACAATATTGGATAACATTCTGCTTCCGGCAATGGAGAGTAAAAAGGATGAGCGGCCGCGTGCCGAGAAGGTTGCATTTGCGGAAGAAGTGATGCGGAAACTGTCAATCATAGAGGTTGCAGACAATGATATCAATGAGGTTTCCGGGGGACAACTGCAGCGGGCGTGTATCTGCAGAAGTATGGTGAATCATCCGAAGCTTCTTTTTGCAGATGAACCGACCGGTGCATTGAACCGGGCTGCCTCAACGGAGGTTATGGATGCACTTGGGAAGCTGAATCGCGAAGGAACAACGATTATGATGGTAACGCATGATGCCAAGGTTGCATCTTGCTGCAAGAGAGTCTTATATATACTGGATGGAACAATTAAAGGGGAATACAAAGCCCCGGAGGATGAGAATTTATCGGATGCAGACCGCGAACGCAGGTTACAGAACTGGCTGCTGGATCTGGGGTGGTAGAGTTAGAAGAGCAGATATCATAAGGTATCTGCTTTTTTATTTGACGCGCGATATAAAAATAAATATACTTAGGAATGGAATCTATTTGACGCACGACAAATAAACATAAAGGAATCAATAGTTAAGATGAGCAAACAAAAGAGAAAAATATTGCGACAGGGTCACAAGCCGGCACTTATTGGCTTGGGCGTGGCAGTCAGTTACAAATGGAAGCACAATACATTTTTGAGTATCCTGCTTGGAACAGTCTGTTATATGGTGTTTCTGCGGATTTTCTAGTTCGCGCATAAAAAATGGCTAAAAATAAGGGGTTGCAACCATCGGTTGACAAATTGTCCGTGCGGCTTTCTTGTGTGTAACGGAGAAAATTCGTACGATAAGAACATCAAATATGCCATGCGGATGGCAGGAGGAGGCGCTTATGATATTAGCGGATAAGATTATTAACTTGCGAAAAAAGAATGGTTGGTCTCAGGAAGAGCTGGCACATAAATTAGGAGTCAGCCGACAATCCATTTCCAAATATGAAGGGGCACAGGCAGTTCCGGACCTGGATAAAATATTGAAGCTTAGTCAGATCTTTGGTGTGACGACGGACTATCTCATTAAAGATGAGATGGAAGAGGAGATTTATACCGGGGAGGATTCTTATGAAGAAGATAAACCACAGTATAAAGTGACGATGGAAATGGCAAGTGAGTTTCTGCAGATCAGAAAAGAGGCTGCAAAAAGAATCGCATTTGCAACGTGGCTCTGCGTGATATCACCAATCTGTCTGATCGTGTTAGGGGCAGCCAGCGAAGTGGAAGCGTTTGGAATCGGAGAAGATTTTGCAGGTGGAGTTGGAATGTGTGTGATGTTCATACTGGTTGGAATTGCGGTTGCGATTTTTGTATGTACCGATATGAAACAGAAGAAATTTGAATTTTTAGAGACAAAATGCTTCGAGACTGAATATGGAGTGACAGGGATGGTGAAGGAACGCAAAGAACAGTTCCATGAGCGATATGTCCGTTACAATGTGATTGGTGTTACATTGTGTATATTTTCTGTGATTCCGCTTTTTGGCGGTCTAGCTATATTCGGTGACCGGGACTTCCCGATTGTATGTATGGTAGGGATTATGCTATTTCTGATTTCTTGTGGTGTATATTTCTTTGTGCTGGGAGGAACGCAGATGGCTGCCATGGAGAAACTTCTTGAAGAAGGCGATTATACAAGGGCAAAAAAGAAAATCAGCGACAAGATGGGCGCATTTTCACTTGCGTATTGGCTTGGTTCAACAGCGATTTTTCTTGGTATCAGCTTTATCACGAACGATTGGAAAGATGCTGGGATCGTATGGCCGATTGTCGGCGTATTGTATGCGGCTGTACGTGTGATTGTGGAGCATGTATGCAGTAAGGAAAAATAGCCATTATATATGAGAAAGGGCTGTTGCTTAATTTGTGGCGACGGCTCTTTTTATTTCCAAAATAGTGGTTGACTATTTCTTTTTTACTATTATAATAGTTCTAAAAAGAACTAATTGAAAGAAGGAATCGAGAAATGAAACTTCAGACGCCATCCAATGTCTTTGACATGACGAAATGTCTGATGAAACTACAGGAGAAATATCTGGAAAGTGTGCGGTATGAGTTTAATCTTAGCCGCATCGAGATTATTATTCTAACGTTTCTGTATAATAACCCTTCCTATGATTCTGCGCGGGATATCGTGGAATTCCGAATGCTACAGCGGGGAAATGTGTCTGCGGCGGTCGATACTCTGGAGAAAAAAGGATATCTGATACGATATACAGATTCGGATGACAAGCGGATCGTACACCTGAAACTCACGGAACAGACAAACGATATTGTCCATGCCATTGAGGAAAAGCAGGAAGCACTTGTATCATGTATCTTTGCAGGATTTTCGGAGGATGAAAAGAAGAATTTTGCAGCATACAATGCGCGACTGTATCAAAATGTAATGTCACATTTGAAATAACGGAAAATCATCAATTATATAGTAGAAATGAGGAAAAGAAATGAAACAACAAAATGAAAACGAGGAATCAAATGCTGTATCCGTGTCCGTACAATCCGACCGTACATTTTTAGCGACAGAGCCAATCGGCAAGCTGCTTGCGAAGCTGGCACTGCCGACAATCGCCGCACAGTTGATTAACATGTTATATAACATTGTTGACCGTATCTATATCGGACATATTCCGGATACGGGGGCGATGGCACTGACCGGCGTGGGCGTCTGCATGCCGCTGATCATGATTATAACTGCCTTTGCGGCATTAGTTGGAAATGGCGGCGCACCTCGTGCGACAATCTTTATGGGTAAAAATAAGAAAGACGATGCGGAGAAGATACTTGCCAACTGTTTTACGATGCAGATACTCTTATCCATTATTCTGACGGTAGTTTTGCTGATCTGGAACCGGGATTTCCTGCTCGCTTTTGGAGCAAGTGCAAACACGATTGAGTACGCGGCATCCTATATGAATATCTATGCACTCGGAACGATCTTTGTACAGCTTACCCTCGGCATGAATGCATTTATCACAGCGCAGGGTTTTGCGAAGGAAGGCATGCTCTCTGTATTGATCGGTGCAATCGCGAACATTATATTGGATCCAATCTTTATCTTCGGCCTTCATATGGGTGTCCGGGGAGCTGCACTTGCGACAGTGATTTCCCAATGCTGCTCCTGCATCTGGGTAATAAGCTTTCTGTTCGGGAAGCGGACAACGCTCCGTATCCGCGGCAAAAACATGGGATTGAAGGCAGCGTATATTCTTCCGTGTCTGGCACTCGGCTCTGCAATCTTTATTATGCAGGGCAGCGAGAGTATTATATCGGTATGCTTTAATTCGTCTCTCCTGAAATACGGTGGGGATATCGCAGTCGGTGCGATGACGATCTTAACAAGTGTGATGCAGTTTGCGATGCTTCCTCTGCAGGGCTTGGGACAGGGCGCCCAGCCGATCATCAGCTACAATTATGGTGCGAAAAATGCATCCAGAGTCCGGGCTGCATTTAAATTACTGCTGAAGGTCAGCCTGCTATATTCCACGATTCTGTGGTTGTTTATCATATGCTTCCCGAAGGTTTTTGCATCGATTTTTACGACAGATGCAACCTTGATTGCATTTACCAAGGATGCGCTCCGTTATTACCTTGCAGCATTATTCATGTTTGGTATCCAGATTGCCTGTCAGATGACATTCAATGCACTGGGAAATGCACCGGCATCCATTCTTGTTGCGATTATGCGTAAATTTGTGCTCCTGCTCCCGCTTATTTTCATTCTGCCGCATATCATTACAGCAGATAAGACGATGGCTGTTTATTTGGCAGAGCCGATCGCGGACGTGCTTGCGGTGACATTTACATCAATCCTGTTTTCGTTCCAGTTTAAGAAAGCCTTGCGGGAGATTTCATAATTGTGTCTGAACATGAATGATTTACATATAGTTAACATGAGATTGCTTGCAATATATAATCTTGATATGGTACACTGAAAAGCAATAAGTAACAGGGGAGGAAATGAGATGAAGAGAAGGTTATTATGTGTTGTAATGGTTGTTGCGATGGCGTTGTGTCTTGCAGCATGTGGAGGTTCGGATTCAAAAAATGCGAAGATTACATCTGCGTGGTCAATTGTCGAAATGACAGTAAATGGGAAGTCTATGACATATGATGATTCAAACCGGGATGCAAAGGCACCACAGTTTTCGTGTGCGGATGGAACGAATTTTACATTTACAAACAGTGGAAAGGCGCACACGGGAACACTGGAAAAATCAGGTGAAAAATACATCCTGCATTACAGTGATTCGAACAAAACGATGGAAGCGACGATTTCCGGAAAACAGATGACAATCGTGATTTCAGGGAGCGACAGCATGCGTCTGGTGTTCGAAACAAAGTGATGAAACTTCAGGATTGACAGACCGGCAATACGGGCGTATAGTTACATACAGAAAAAGGGAATGAGGTTCTCCCTCGGGTAACCGGAACTGCTTATAAAGCTGATGACTTCTACGATATTGATCGCAGAAGGTGTCAGCTTTTTTTGAGCTTAAAAGGAGGAAAAATATGTTAACATCACTTGCACTTATCTTTCTGGTCGGACTTGCGATGTCCGCCATCTGTAAACAGATCCGCCTGCCGGGCATCATCGGCATGCTGGCGACAGGAATCGTACTCGGTCCGTATGTGCTGGATCTGTTGTCCCCATCAATCCTGGGAATCTCCGCAGATCTGCGGAAATTAGCGCTTATCATCATTCTGCTCAAGGCAGGATTGTCGTTGAACCTCTCGGATTTAAAGAAGGTGGGACGCCCGGCAATCCTGATGTCGTTTGTGCCGGCATCGTTTGAAATCTGTGGGTATATTCTGTTTGCGCCGATGATCCTCGGCGTGACACGTGTCGAGGCAGCCGTTATGGGTGCCGTCATGGGTGCGGTCTCCCCAGCCGTCGTTGTACCGCGTATGGTGAAACTCATGGAGAAAGGCTATGGAACGAAGAAAGGTATCCCACAGATGATACTGGCGGGGGCATCGTGCGACGATATCTTCGTGATCGTGTTATTTACAACATTTTTGCAGATGGCACAGGGCGGACATGCAAATGCGAAGGATTTTATCAATATCCCGATCTCAATCGTGTTAGGAATCGTACTCGGTTGTATCGTCGGCTATCTGCTGTACCGGTTCTTCGAGCTTGCGTATAAGAAGAATCACTGCGTTCGTAACTCAACGAAGCTGATTGTGATCTTAGGTATGTCGTGTCTGCTGCTTGCAATCGAGGAGTGGGTGTCTGCATATGTGGCAGTGTCCGGACTTCTGGCAGTTGTCAGTATGGCATGTATGCTTAAGGTGAAGAGCACGACATTTGTGTCGAAACGGTTGTCAGAGAAATTCGGTAAGCTGTGGATTGCCGCAGAGGTAATCCTGTTCGTGCTGGTTGGAGCGGCAGTTGATATCCGGTATATGGCAAAGGCTGGGGCAATGGCGCTTTTGATGATTGGGGCAGCGCTGCTGTTCCGCGCAGTCGGTGTCTGCATCTGCATGCTTGGTACGAAGCTTACATGGAAGGAACGGCTATTCTGTATCATTGCGTATCTTCCGAAGGCTACTGTGCAGGCGGCGATTGGGTCAGTTCCTCTGGCAGCCGGGCTTTCCTGCGGTACACTTGTGCTTTCAGTTGCGGTCATGGCAATCGTGATTACAGCACCGATCGGCGCGCTCAGTATCGACAGCACATATAAACATTTACTGGAAAAAGAGTAAACATGGGACTTTTCCGTGCCCTAAATCATCTAATAGGTGTATGGACATACAGAATATAAAACTCCGGAGGGAAGGGAGTGAAACACATGAAGAAAGAAGCCTTTGGTGAACTTGTGATTTCGAACCAGGAAAGCTGGTACCGGATCGCCAAAAGCTACTTATGCAATGATGCGGATTGTGCTGACGCGATTCAAAATGCGATCGTGCATGCATTTGAGAATCTGTACAGCCTGCGCAATGATAAGTATGCGAAAACATGGTTTATAAGAATTCTGATCAACGAATGTCATCAGGTCATACGAGAGAATAAGAAGGTCGTAACTTGGGAGGAATATCAGGAAGAAGGCCGGGAAGCGGAATACATACGTGGGTACGGACAGTATTCGGAATTGTATGAAAGCATCATGCGGCTGAAGGAGAATGAGCGGACCTGCATTATTTTGTATTATTTTGAGGAGTACAGCATTCGGGAAATCGCGCAATGCCTCGAGTCTACCGAATCGGCAGTCAAGAAACGTCTGGTGCGGGCAAGGGAGCATTTGCGAGGAATATTAAAGGCAAAATCGGCATGAAGGTCAGAACACCGGGATGATTGAAACGGGTAAAGGAGGTAATGTGTTATGGATATTGATAGAAATAAAATCAATGAGATGAAATCAGAGTGTCTGCAAATGCCGGATTATATCCGGGATATGATCGAGGAGACGGTCGAACAGCAGTTGAAGAAAAAACAGCGTTACGGTAAGAAAATGTGGAGAGTTGCAGCCGCGATTCTTGCTTTTGCCTGCGTGGGCGGAGGAACCACACTGGCGGCTACAAAGTTATACAAAATGCATCTGGAGCAGCAGGGGAAATATGGCTCTACATTGATCTATGGAGAGGCAACCAATACCGATGCGACGGATACCGACGCGGAAGTGAATCAGAATGCACTGTATACGTTGGATGTTTCCTACGTACCGGAAGGTATGACGGTAGATGGGTTGGATGATATTTATGCAGATGGAAATAATTATGTGAAAAAAGTTTCAGTTTATAAAAAGGATACACCATATATGGGAGGCGTTTCGTTTACATTTTTGAAAATGCCGGCGGATCAGCAGGTTTCCTTTGATCAAACACATGTTATTTCCACCAAAGAACTGGATATCGATGGCCGACAGGCAATTGTGATAGAAAGACAGGTTCTGGAATCAGCCAGACGACAGATTCAGTATGAGCTGTATGTCACATATGAAAACAATTATCTGTTAGGAATGTTTGTGTATGACGATACCGAACTTGATACTGCCATAGATATTGTAAAAGGATTGAAGCTTACCGCAACCGATGATCCGGAGGCAAAACGCAGAATCGTGGCGGAAGAATATACAGGGCAGGAGGAAGCAACTGCCGCAGCGCCTGTTTATGAGGCAGACGAAAACGCTGGCAAGAAGAACAGATTTACGGAAACTTCGAAAGAATCAATGGAAGAACATATGCATCAGGTCGGAGATAGCTTCAATGTACCGCAGTCTTCCCTGACGGCAAAGGTATCCAAGGTGGAATTACTGGATTCCCCGGATGCGATTGATGCAGCCTATGCGCTCGATCCGGTCAAAACGGATGCGGAAGGAAAGTTGCTCAACAATGTGATCGCCTATGAGAAATGTGGGAATGGTATAGATCAATTAGATGAGGTTGTAGAGACGAAGGAAGTAAAGGAAAAGATCCTTTATATCGAGGTTGCGTATACGAACACGAGTGACCAACAGACCGGAGATACCATGTTCCAATGCGGCCTGCTCTGGGCGAAGGAAACCGGAGATGGCTATGAAACGGTTGACGTCTATGCGAAGGATGATGTGGATTATGATAGTTACTATGGACAGAATTATCGTATTTCCAATGTACCGCTTTATTACTATAACGGAAAAAGTGCAGAGGAGAAAAATCATCTGATCCGGGTTCAGCCGGGTGAAACAAGAACGGTCACTTTGGCATTCCTTGTAACGGAGGATGAGCTGCCGTATCTGTATCTTGATCTTTTCTCCGGAAATGACGACTATACACAATTTAGTCAATCAGCATTGCTGTATGGATATGTAGATATTCGTCAGTAGTTTGAATTGTTATACGGAAAAATATGTGGAAGTTGAAAACGCTGTATGCAGGAATGTATACAGCGTTTTTGTTATAAAGCTTGAAAGTGACAAAACTGTCACTTAGTTTGTCACGCCCCCGTAATATATGTCTGATATAGTGTAGATATATTCATCAGATAATTGCAAAACATATACAATTACTTGGGTCATATATTTTTATCTGGATTCATTCTACATATACGATATGTTTGGAGTTTAGAAGTTCTTAATGTTCTATAAATATGCAAGCCATGTTTGGACACGATGTCCAAACAAACCGACACTGAGCCATGGATGGCGAATTGGCGGTGGTGGCGTAGCTTGCGAATATGTAGATTAGAACATTTAGAACTTCTTAGCTCCAATACATTGTATATAGAATGAACCAGATAAAAATATATGTTAATAAATTTTATGTTTTGCAATTATTTGAATAAATACAAACAACGGGGGAGCGATATGGAAAACTACACCAAACTTTCAATCAAATATCTAAAGTTTCAGAAAAAGCGAACCATCCTGACGATCCTAGGTGTCGCTTTAGCGTCAGGAATTCTGTTCGTGATATTAACCTTGTATTTCAGTAACTTCATCAATACCCGCGATGCACTTCGCAAGCAGGCAGATTACGAGATCGTGCTTCTGCCGGAGCAAAATCAGGATGTCTCGGCATTGCTCAAACAGGACTTCGTGAAGACGGCGTATCGTGGAAAATACTACGATTATTATTCGAACTCCTATATTGAAAATGCAATCTACATTAATGTGAAAAATCCTTACCGGTTGGACGCGAATGTGGAAACGATCGAGCAGACCTACGGTGTGAAGGCGCAATTAAACCAACAGCTCGCATCCTACTATCTGCAGGGCGACACCGGAAATGATACATACATTATTCTTCTGATGTTCCTGCTTTTGTCGTTCGTGATCGCAGTCATCGGAGTTGGAATCATCCGGACAACGATCCAGTTGAATACGATGGAACAGATCAAAGATTATGGAATCCTGCGTTGTATCGGAGCAACACAGGGACAGTTAAAAAGTGTGATATTCCGAATGGGATGCATGCAGGAGCTGCTTGGAATCCTTGGTGGAGTCGTGATCGGATTCCCAATTGCATATCTGGTTGGCTTATCCATGAATATCAAGGTTCGCCCGCATGTGCTTCCATTTCTGTATGTGCTGATTGTCTTTATCGGAGATCTGTTCTTCGTTATGGATGAGAATGGAAAACTCGTAAAGAAGATTTCGCCGATCGAGGCGGTGCGCGGGCAGACAAGCGGAACACGGAAGGTTAAGGCACGTAAGCAAAGCATTTTCGGAAAGATCTTCGGCGTGCAGGGCGATTATGCATACAAGAATCTGATGAGCAATAAGCGTCGGTTCTTAAAGACGATTGCAACATTTGCGTTATCAATCGCGGCATTTATCACGATCGCGACAATCTTCACTTCGTTTGTACAGATGCAGAAGCAGATTGCACCTTCTTACGGAGAGTATCAGGTGTATTTCTTCAACGAGGCAAATGATGAAGAGACCATAGATGCAGTGAAATCAGTACTCCAAAACGAAGAGACACTCACAGACATTGCACAGAACAAAGAAGTGAAGGATGTGAAAGCAGTATATGCAGCGACTATGAAGGCTGCGGACTTCGAAGAATTCCGGACACATTTCACAGAGGATTTCCGGCAGGAAACGTTGGAGGGACAGATCGTTGAACGATTGGAAACAGGTGAGAAATATAAAGACAGTGCATCACCGGTGGATCGTGTGAGCGTGATTGGATATGGAGAGGAAGAGTATCAGAAATATGCGTCATATCTGGTCGAAGGAACGCTGGATGTCGATGAGAACGGAATTGTGCTTGTACAGAATGTGGAAGCAACGTTGGATGAAGGCATGGATGATGAATCCTATGATGCGATTGATCTGATTGCATCAACGGTGGAATATCCGGCGACGGATTATAAGCTTGGTGATACGATTAAGCTTTCGTGGGGGAATGACAAGAAGGTATATGAGATTCAGGGCATTGTCCGGATCGATAAGGATAAATTACAGACGCAGGGATTTGTAAAATGTATTGTACCGCTGACGAACTATTTCCGGATGACCGGACTTGAAAAATCGGATTCCACAGGTGTGAAATGTAAGCTTCGTTCGGACAATATCTCCGCTTCGCTGACATCGAAGCTGGTGAACGTGCTGGATAACTCAATGGGAGATTACTCGTATCCGGATGCCATTTATTCCGGGGCATTGTTTAGTACATCCATCAGCGCAATCAAATATATTCTTGCATTTGTGATTGTGATTTTATGTGTGAGTTCTCTGAATATCATCAATACGACAGCGAGCAATCTTTATCTGCGGCGGCAGGAATTCGCACAGCTTCGCGCAATCGGCGTATCGGTGCGGGAGCTTCGGAAGATGGTAATGCTCGAAGGTGTGATCTCCGTTATCTGTGCGAATGTGGTTGGTGATGTGCTTGGATTTGCAGTTATGATGCCGCTTGCGAAAGCAGCGCTGGTGTTGTTCATGGTGAAACTTACTTTCCCGATTATCGGTGCGGTGATTGGATTTGTGCTTTCCGTACTTGTAATGTGTGGATCCATCTATATACCGATGAAGCGGATGACAAACCGGATCGCGGATGATCTGAACGCAGCCGGGGATTGATTTGGAGTTTGGTTGAAGCTGGATTTAGACAGGATTGGGACTGAATTGGGGCAAAAAGCCAAAATAGAGGAAAATCCCCCAATGCAAAGAAGAAAGAAGCAAGCTGGATTGGGGGAAAGAGATAGAAAACAGGATATTTGCTCCAACAGGAAGAAAAGAAGAGAAAAACAGGTAGGAGTAAAGAAACAGAAAAAAGAAGAATTGCTCCAACAGAAAGAAATAAAATAACAAAAATAAAGATATCAGGAGGGAAATCAACATGGATATTGTAAAGATGGAACATGTCACGAAGATATATGGAAGCGGAGACACACGGGTTTGGGCGCTCGATGATGTGAATCTGACCGTGCAAAAAGGAGAAAGTCTGGCAGTGGTCGGAGCGTCTGGCTCCGGCAAGTCCACACTGCTGCATGTCATGGGCGGTGTCGACACGGTTACGAATGGAAAAGTAATCGTGGACGACCGGGATATCACAACATTGAAGGATGAGGAAATGTCGGTGTTCCGCCGGAGAAAAATCGGATTTGTATTTCAGTCGTATCATCTGATTCCAGTTCTGACTGTGGAGGAGAATATTCAGATGCCGATTCTGTTGGATCATAAGAAACCGGATCGGGAGTACATCGACCATGTCATTGAGATGCTTGGTTTGAAAGACAGACGGAAGCATCTGCCAAACCAGTTGTCCGGCGGACAGCAACAGCGCGCGGCAATCGCGCGGGCACTTGCAAACCGCCCGTCTCTGATTCTTGCCGATGAGCCGACCGGAGCACTTGATTCTACAAATGGAAATGAAGTTATGGCGCTGCTGCAGGACTCTGTAAAGAAGCTGAATCAGACCCTTGTGCTGATCACACATAACATCGATCTTGCCAGAGAGGCAGACCGCATCGTGCGGATCACAGATGGTAAGCTGACCGAGGAGTGAGCAGGAAAACGATAGGTTGTTAGAAAGACGGACTTAGATAGGTGAAGAGAACTTTGTGAGATGCCTAAAAGACAGGGAAAAACAGGTTATTGTACTGCGGTTCGGACTGGAAGATGGGCATCCGAGAACATTGGAAGAAGTAGGTAAGGAATTTAACGTTACCCGTGAACGTATTCGTCAGATCGAAGCTAAAGCCCTTCGAAAATTACGCCATCCAAGTCGCAGCAAACAACTTAAAGACTTTATTGAAGACTAAGATAGTAAATGGAAGGGGCCTGATTGTTAGGCCCTGATTTTGGAGGAAAAGCTATGTCTGAAGTGAAATACACTGAAGAAGAAATTGAAAAAATCAAAGACCGTATCTTGGAAGCCTTAGAAATGGTCATTGACCCAGAGTTGGGGATTGATATTGTCAACCTAGGCCTCATTTACGATATTCGTTTCCAGCAAGATGGCTATACTGAAATCGATATGACCTTGACGACTATGGGCTGTCCTTTAGCAGATCTTTTGACAGACCAAATCTATGACGCTATGAAAGAAGTACCTGAAGTCACTAAGACTGAGGTTAAGTTAGTCTGGACACCAGCATGGACTATTGAAAAGATGAGTCGCTACGCTCGTATCGCTCTAGG
>OHXI01000421.1_pt1 | contig 17654 bp, 16 predicted proteins | sample 1579941 | NCBI WGS metagenome assembly OHXI01 (sample SAMEA3882553, study PRJEB24775) | human gut metagenome | biome: human-associated habitat; feature: intestine environment; material: feces | place: Netherlands | collected 2009/2010
TATGATATAATGAGCGCAAAAGAAAAGGAAGCGGCTGCGAAGCAGACATTTACTTTTCGGACGGCTTAACGAACGAACAGTCATGCGAAGCAGGACGAAAGAGTGCGAAAGCGCGGGTTCGTGAGTGTAGGGTAGATAAAGAGTAAATTATGATAGAATAAATTCAAGAAACGTTTCTAAAAAAAAAGGAGGGATTAGTATGAAAAGAAAATCATTAATAATACCAGTCATGCTGACATGTGTAATGCTTCTTAACGGGTGCGGGGCGAAGAGCATAGATGATATATACTCAATGGCATCAACAGAGGCGACAACAGCAGAATATGTTGAAAAAGAGCCAAAGTGGCATGATTATATGCTATATGAGAAGCTTCCGGACGGAAAAGAACTGCCAGAGTTGCAGGAGGCAGGGGAAAAGATAGATGTGTCAGAATGGTCATCAAAGTTATGGGCAACAGTTGAAGAAGCAGTAATAACAGATAATTTTAATGATATAAAGGATTATACAGATGAGGACTCAGCAGAAAAGATATATGAATATGCAAAAAAAGTATATCCGGGTTATATAAATGAAGATGGGACATTTGGAATTGGAAGACGTGGTGTAGCGCAGAAAGGACTGATTATTAAATATCACATTTATAATGAATTGGACGAAGAAAATACGTTTAGTCCGCCATCACTTTGGTTTTATGATATAAGATATGATGAAAATAATAAAATCGAATATTCTTATATAATAGATAAGAGAGTATTGATAGACAAGCCGAATGACTGGCAGGAACATTTTTGGGATAAAGTAACATTTCAACCTAAAGAAAGCAAGGATATAGTCACTATTATGTTTATAGATGAGAGTAGAGTAGTTAGGTATAAAAGCCATAATAATGAGGAAAATAAAGAGATAATAGATGACGTGGAAACAGATGGAGAAATGTTAAACAATGCGTACTTAGGTGCATTTGAGAATTCAAAAAATGGTGAGCGTGGAATATGGACACAGAAACAGCTTGTGAAGCTTGATATAAAGAAAAAAGATTAAAAACAGGATAACAGAGGAGGTAGCAGGGTTGTGAAGCAGATGTTAAAAATAGAAATAGAAAGGGCATTTGAGGGCACAGCGTTCAAGGTAGCACTTGCTATAGGATGTCTGATTTCTCTGGTACAGTTTTTTAATGTGGGTGTAAGGCATGCCATTAATCCATTGGAATTCTACTGGTATAACTGGCTGCACTTCCCATATACAGTTATAGATACATGGCTGGGAGCCAATACTGATGTTTATTATGAAGTATTTAACCGTGTTGTACCTTTGCTTGTGGCTATACCATATGCAGCAAGCTATTATACAGACAAACGTTCTGGAATAATCAATAACTACTATGTAAGGACAAAGAGAATTAATTATCTTGTAGCCAAGCTTGCCGCAGTGTTTCTTACTGGTGGGGCTATAGTTGTATTTCCACTTTTTATTAACTTTGTATCTACATCGGCTATCGTTCCAACCTTTTTATGGAAGACATCATCGTTTGAAATAGGTGCTGGTGCTATGTGGTCGTCAATTTTTTATAAAAATATGTATGTATATTATCTGCTTTACTTCATACTGGAGTTTGTGTGCGCCGGACTGCTTGCAACAATATCGCTTGTGGTTTCGCTGTGGATGAATAATACATTTGTAGTGTTACTATTTCCAACAATTCTTTGTGAATTTATGAACGTGGCATCAACATGGAGTTCAATTAATGCCATACATGGACTTGCGCCAAGAAGGCTGTTCAATATGGCACAGCTCACACCTAATTACTGGCAGAGTTATGTGATATTTATAGTGGTGATAGTTGTTTTTGATGTTGTTATATATTTATGGAGAGGGGTGAAGCGGGATGCAATATAAGAGGCTTAAGAAAAGACATATTGTGTACATAGTTATACTGGTGGTATGGCTTGCTGCCTGTATAACCGGATATATTAATGTTAATCGGAGATTTCCACAGCCGGCAGAGGACTTCTATTCTAAAGGGGATACGGTTGAATATGAGGAAATGGAGATAACAGCAGAGGAACTGTCTTATATGGATGCAGCCGGCTTTAAGAGCAGGTATCAGACTGTTAGTCAGGATAATTGGATTCGTAATGATGATAAGTATAAAGACAGAAGATGGTTTGTAGCAAAGTTTAATATGAAAAATGTATCAGACAGTAAGAAGGTAGTAGAACTTGATATACTTCCCAATCTCCAGCTTACAGGATATCCGGTGGGATATTCTAATCAGGGTCAGGCAATAACCGTAAACAGTGATGAAGATACTGTAATTATGCCTGGTGAGGAAAAAGAGATAGTAATATATTTCACAGTTGCTAATTCTCCTTCAAGACCTGTAAACCAGAAAAAGCTCATAAAGTCAGACTTTTATATTGACCTGTCAGTATATCCCGACCATAAAGCTATTGTATTTCACGGGGTTGATGACTCCTGCGATATTGATGATTAGTGAATTATATAAGGTCAGATTATTAAGAGGGGGTGTTGTTATTGAAGAAAATAAAAGAGCTGCTTATGGTTAATGACACTGGTATGTCAATAGGACTTCTTATTATGATAACTGTTTTTATTCCGGTGATGACAAGAAAAAATCTGTTTTATGGTTTATCGCCATGCCTGTATGATGTATACATTAACCTGAGTATGTATGGTACAGGACCTGTGCTTGTTCCGTTTGTATTATTTTATATATTATATGTGGAAAGGCATAACTTTTCTGCAATGATGGTTATAAGATATAAGAATAAGAGCAGCATATGGAAGAAATGTGTTAAAGACCTTGCACTTATGTGTGCGATTGCAGCAATATATACATATATTGTAGCAACAGTGAGTGGTCTTTTGCTTACACATACGGTATATAACTGGAATATCGAGGATAGCAGATGCTTCGACCAGACAAGGCAGTTGTGCCAGTTTCCGCCATCACTTCCGTTTATAAGTTTTACATATATATTGCAGTCCTTCAGTGTGTTTTTTATTATGGGACTTATTATGATGGCTTTATGGTGGATATCAGATAAGAAGTGGGTCGGATATCTGTGTGCCATTGTTGTTATGATTATACAGTTCAATGACAAGCTGAACCAGATATCGAAGGGCTTATTATGGAGAAAGTCAGTTATAAGCTATGGTCTGTACAGGAAGGGAATTAATATACCTAATAATATATTGCTTCCGATTGTTGCATCAGTCAGTGTATTGATTGTCACAAGCCTGCTTGTCAGGCTAAAGAAAAAAGAATTTCTGGAAAATAATTAAACGGTGCGTAGGAAAGGGGGATATATGACAAAACATTCAAAGTTAAGGATACTTAGGCAGCAGATAGCATATGATATAAGACAGGGGATTATATATCAGTGGAAAAAGTACGCTATGCTGCTTATTGTATACATAGTGTGTATTGTAAGCTTTATAATACGATGTAAGACGAACAGGCATATTGAGTCATATACGTGTGGCGATATGGTTATGTGGATGTTAAAAGGCATGAAAAAAATAGAAACAGGCGGACATATGAATATTGATATACCGTCAGTATATATATTTCCAAATGTTATAATAGCATTTATAGTTGGAAATTATGTCATAAAAGACCTTTACGGCTATGGAAAAAGTGTTCTTCTAAAGGCAGGCAGCAGGATTAACTGGTGGATAAGCAAGTGCATATGGTGTCTGGTATCAGCGCTTGTATGCTATGGAATGATGTATATAGTTATAGCGGTGGCTGGCATATGTACAGGAAGTTTTTCAATAAGTCCGACACAGGACGTATGCTGTTATATGCTTAATATGGACAGGAAGTATATAGAAAATGTGGATATTGTAAGGCTTATGCTTTCGGTTATGGGGACAAGTCTTGTTATGACGATGACACTTAATATGATACAGATTACCATAGGACTTATATTATCGCCGACTATCGGCTATATGGCGGTTATGGTTTTTCTGGTTGTTGCAGCATTTTCAGACAGTCCTGTTATAGTAACTCTTTACTGCATGGCCGTAAGAAGCGGACTGTATATGCCATCAGGCTATAAAATAGCACCGGCGCTTATAATTATGTGTATAATGATTATGGTGTGCGCCATAGCAGGGGCAGTGTATTCATCGCATATGGACATAATAAGCAAAAAAGCAGAATGGCAGAACCCGGATTAGCAGATTGACGAATAAAACTGCAGCTTTTCCACATACTACCCATACAGCATAATTATGGAAATAAACAGTGCAAATGTATATGGAATGGAGGTTTTATATGAAGGCAACGGGAATTGTGCGCAGGATTGACGACCTTGGAAGGATAGTTATACCTAAAGAAATCAGAAGAACTTTAAGGATAAGGGAAACTGACCCGATGGAGATATACACGGATATGGATGGGCAGATAGTCTTAAAGAAGTATTCACCGATGAGGGATATAACTGCATTTGCAGGGGAATACGCAGAGTCGATGGCGGCTAATACAGGAATGACGGTTGCAATAACCGACAGGGAGCAGGTAATAGCGGCGGCTGGCAATGAAAAAAAGCTAATTCAGGGAAAGCAGATATCTAAAGAGCTGAATATTATTATGGATGAGAGAAGAAGTGTTGCGGCAAGTCTTGGAGAGCCGTCATATGTATCAGTTGTGCCGGATTATGAGTGCAGGCAGGAGGCGGTAAGCCCGATAATATGTGCAGGAGATGTGCTTGGAACTGTTATTATGCTGACAGCCGACACAGGACATAAGTTTACAGACGGTGAAAAATGTATCGTCAAAGTAGCTGCTGACTTTCTCGGAAAGCATATGGCGGGCTGATAATACTTGCAAGAAAGGATTGATATAGGCTATACTGTGCATACGCACAGACAGCTTAGAAACATTGTTATAATTAACTGGGAGGGAAGTGCTGTACATACGTATAGTACTTCCTTTTCGTACAGTATATACAGTTAGCAAAGTGTATAAGAATAAGCAGATTAATGAAGGGCTGTCGTTTTAGAACAGGCGTTACTAATAAATGCAATATCAGCAGGGATTAGTGCCGGTCTGATATTGCAAATATTTAATGAGGACTATGATTTAATAGTTACAAAGACCTTGGAGAGGGTCTATAAAAACTACTACTATATAATACGAGGAAACGTGTGATAATTAACTTCCTAATTATCATACAAGAAGGTAAAAATGAAAAGCTTATTTATTTCGCGGGTGAAGATAAAGAATTATAGAAATTTTAAAGATGTAGATGTTCGATTAGGACATAAGCAGATTATTATTGGAGAAAATAATGTTGGTAAAACAAATTTTTTAAAGGCATTACAGTTAATACTAGATCCTACTCTTTCCGATGAAGATAGAATGTTAGAGGAATCTGATTTTAACGATACGTTGGTTAATCCTATGGAAAACAAGGAAGAAATAGTTATTGAGGTTTATATTGAAAATTACTCAAATAATAAAACTATATTGACCGTGTTTCAAGATGCAACTGTTAAGAACGAAAAAGGAAAAGAAGTGTTAAAGTTAACTTACCGATTTTTCCCTTATGTTGATGATGCGGGTAATATAGAGTATCAATATAACATATTCAAAGGGAATGATGAGACCAAAAAATTTGGTTCTTATGAGCGGAAATATTTGAATCTGAAAGTGATTAAAGCACTACGTGATGTGGAAAGCGAGATAAGAAATTCAAGAACATCTCCGATTCAAAGGATGTTAAAAGATTATGCAATAGATAAGAAGGATTTAGAACGTATTGCAGAAGAATACAGAAAAAATGGAGAGGAAATATTAAATCTTGATGAGTTAGTAGATTTAACAAACAACATAAATAGGAGGTTTGGTGCGATTTTAGGAAATGATGATTTTGATGTTTCGCTTCAAGCAATGGAGATTAGTCCGGGAAGGGTGCTTTCGTCATTAAAGCTTTTAATGGCACAGCGAAATACATCAGATATAAGCTTAGGATTGAATAATATTTTGTACATATCAATGATTTTACAAATGCTACAAGATAAAACTGTGCCATCCTTGATTAAAGAAGATAAATATAATGAACTGATTTCATTTGCGGACGGAGAGATTGTTAAAGATACATATGAACAAAGTCAAAATAGTAATTACTTTCTGAAAGAGAAAATAACGGATGATCAACATAAGGCGTTGTATGCTTTTATGTCAAAGAACATGCCTATATCCAATGCTGTTACAATTCTTGCAATTGAAGAACCAGAAGCCCATATGCACCCACAAATGGAAAGAATGTTAATCAAATTTTTAAATGAAATATTGCTAAACGAGGATAATAACCGTGTGCAGGGAATTATTACGACACATTCTAGTGAGATAATTAAGTGTTCCGATTTAAAAAATATTAGAGTATTAAGAATTGATAAACTATTAAAAAGTGCTGTTTATGATATGAATTTATTTAAACAGAATTTGGAAACAGAAGAAGAAAGACAATTTTTCTCATTTTTATTCTCTATAAACTATCAAGTGGTAAAATGTTGAAAGCAAAACTTTCTAAAAATACTCTATAATAAACTCAATTACTTTCTTAAACTTTCCTTGAATAATCATTCCAATAATTCCCACTATAACAATAATTATTCCTATATAAAACATAACATATGAATCAATAAACCATGTTGTTATTTCCATTATTGCACATCCTATGACAAAAATCATTACTGACAAATTAGAAACTATTTTTTTCATTTATCCTCCTTATTTTGTCCGATAATTTTCATTAGAAAATAATCTCTATTTTTTCTTTCTTAATCATAATTATCTTCATATCTCTTATAGTTATTTGTGGCAAATCTGGCCAACCATGTATCAGGCGGAAGTGTCCATAAAATCACCAAAATCCACACTATGATACCGATAGTCCTGTAAACACCACAAAGCTCCGTGCATGGTGCAATATCCAGACAAGCAAATACAGAAAAAACACCACAAATAATAAATGCAATACCAAAATACACCAACCAAAAATTATTCTCCGATAAAGCAACCTATTGCCAAAACACATAATTGTATGAATAAAATTTTTAAATTCTTCTTCATATTCCCCCTTATTTTGTCACTCCTATTTGCAATCGATCCTGACTCTTCAACTGTTGTTAATTTCTTTATATCCTATAATCCATATATCTTCAACCATAAATACATGAATGACACGAATGGTACTCAACAAATTTAGCAGGCTTATCTCTAAGATAAAAATAACATGACAAATACCATATTTCAATAATAACCCCGTGAACGTTGTACTTAACTACTCAATACCTATTTTTATCATATTGTATTATACCTCTTGAAATTATCTATAGCTCAATTATAGACAAACTCACAGTATTTTTCAAACAAATAATTATAACCATAAATGCCCTAATTTTTAGATAATCAATAGAAAATGTTATTCCTCTAAAAATCAGTTATACTATATGTGAATGCATCAAACATATTTTAACTTGGGCGGCTCGCATGGAAATATTAAAACTGCCTGTTGGAATTGAAAATTTTGAAGATATACGAAGATCTGGGTTTTATTATATTGACAAAACTATGTTTATTGAGCAGTTTTTAAATACTTGGAGTGAAGTAACGCTGTTCACCCGTCCAAGACGCTTTGGCTTTACAGATAAAGATGTTCAGGAAATACTTAAGTATTTTGATCTTTCAGAGCATTATGCAGATGTAAAAGAATGGTATGACGGATATCACTTTGGAAATGCAAATGTATACTGTCCTTGGGACGTGATAAATTACGTGGATCTGCTCAGATTGGAGCCTACTGCAAAGCCGCAGGATTTCTGGTCAAATTCAAGTGAAAATGCTTTAGTCAGAAACTTCATTGACAAGGCCAATGTCCAAACCAAGTATGAGATAGAGTGCCTGATAGCAGGCGAATACATTGAAAAAGAAATATCCCTGGAGCTGACCTACGATGAAATCGACAAAAGCATTGCAAACCTGTGGAGTGTGCTCTTCACCACCGGTTACCTGACCAAGCAGGGCGTGACTGACGATGGCAGGGTGCGTTTATCAATACCAAACCGCGAGATTAAAAACCTTTTCATAAAAAAAATCCGCGAATGGTTCAGCGATACAACTGCAAATGACGGAAAGACACTTGAACAATTCTGCAATGCATTTGTGGATAAGGATACCAAAAAAATAGAAGAGCTTTTTGGCGATTATCTTTGGAATACAATAAGTATAAGGGATACCGCAGTTGCCAAAGATAAAAAAGAAAATTTCTACCATGGTATCCTGCTTGGTCTGCTGGGCTACAAGGCAAGCTGGCTCATCAAATCAAACACCGAATCGGGCACAGGCTACAGCGATATCCTCGTTGAAGTTCCAAACAACAGAACCGGCATCGTGATAGAGCTTAAATATGCCGAAAACGGCGATATGGATGCAGCCTGCGATGAAGCACTGAACCAGATTGAAGAAAAAACATATGTGGATAAGCTGAAGCAGGATGGCATGCGCAATTTCATCAAATATGGAATTGCTTGCTTTAAGAAGGATTGTAAGGTTATGGTAAGTGAATAAGACACTCATTAAAGTAAACGTCAAACCACGCGCCTTGGATAATTAGCATTTTTGTGAGACACTCTATAAGACACGAAAAAACTAATAGTTTTTTAGAGGAGGCAAACTATCATGGATAAATGTACTCACGATGTAAGGCGTGCTAACTGGTTAAATATCATAAATCAATGTCAGGAACGACCTGCAAACGTAACTGTCCATCAATGGCTGAAAGACAATGATATCAAGGAAAAATCTTATTATTACTGGCTGCGCAAGTTTCGTAAAGAATCATACGACCAGATGCAGCTGCCTGTAACAACCGAAAATCCTGCCGAAATTTCTTTTGTTGAAATAGCTGCCCCTGTTACATCAGAGAAAACTATTCAAACACGGGAATTTTCGTCAGCTTCTAACGCGACTGCAGTTGTCAGGAATGGTGATATCATTCTCGAAATATCAAACGATGTTTCAGATGCTGTGCTAAGCAGGCTCTTAAAGGAGGTAGTCCATGCTGGAGAACGTTGCTAAAATCAATCGGGTTGTGCTTGCGTGTGGTACAGTGGATCTGCGCAAAGGCATTGATGGTCTCTCGATGATCATTGGTGACAAATATAAGCAGAATCCTTTTGAGAAAGGAACCTTGTTCCTGTTCTGCGGTAGACGTTCCGACAGGATTAAAGGACTGCTTTGGATGGGCGATGGATTTCTTTTGCTGTATAAACGGATTGAATCCGGTTCACTATCCTGGCCAAGAACCACGGAAGACGCTGCGGATCTTACCGAAGAGCAATTCGATTACCTGATGCTCGGTTTAAATCCGCTCGATCCTAAAATCAAGGATGTAACACCACAAAATCCCTTCTGAGTTTGTGCAAAACAGAGATTTTTCAAAGACATTTATGACGTCAAAAAATCTATAGTTGAACCTGGTTTATATGCCTTTTTCACAACTGGTACAATAGTTAGCAGTTACTTGAAACAAATATCTTGAAATTTGAAAGCTCTATATTTCCCTGCGTTTATCAGCATCCTATAGCCTTATAGCGATAGGCATAATGACGGAGAGCTAACACACAAGAATTCGCTAATTAAAGCTGCTTCTGTTATAATGAAAACAGTTTAAGGGAGTGAAGCAATGGCACAGAAACATACATTGGAAGAACTGAATAATTGCAGCCGCGAAGAACTGATTACCATTGTTCTTATGATGCAGGGACAGCTCGATGCTTTAAATGATAACATCGAAAAACTCATTGAGCAGGTCCGCATTGCCAATAATTATAGATTTGGCAGGCATACAGAGAGCTTAAAATCAATCGAAGGCCAGCTTTCGTTTTTTGACGAAGCGGACGCCGCCTATGATGAATCTTCCAGGGAGCCTTCTGCTGAAGAGGTCATTACTGCCAAGCGTGCAAAGAAAAAAGGACAGCGGAATATCGACCTGAAAGATTTCCCGGAAGAAATACTTCCGCCATACAGTGTTTCTGAAGAACAGCTGGATGCTTTTTATGGAAAAGGCAATTGGCGCCGTATGCCGGATGAAACCTACAAGAGGCTTCGTCATGAGCCCGAAGCATGGACTGTCGAAATTCATACTGTCGAGGTGTATGTGGGAACTGATGGTGATCATCAGGATGAGTTCCTTCGTGGAAACAGACCCAAGGACTTGCTTCGCAACAGTATAGTGACGCCATCATTACTGGCATCAATACTTAATGTAAAATATGTGAATTCATCAGCATTACACCGGATTGAGCAGGAGTTTCAACGTAATGGCGTAAATATATCACGCCAGACAATGTCCAACTGGATTGTCAGATGCTCCCAGATGTACTTCACTCCGTTTGTTGAACGGATGAAGCAGGAGCTGCTGTCACTGCATGTCACACAGTCAGATGAAACACCGACTCAAGTAATAGCAGACAGCGACCACCCAAACAGCAAGTGCTATATGTGGGTGCACCGTTCCGGAGAGTTTTATACCCGACGCCCGATTGTGATATATGAGTACCAAAAAGGACGTGATCATCAAAAGCCTCTGGATTTTTACAAGGATTACAAAGGAATCCTTGTAACGGACAGCCTGCAGCAATATCATCTAGTTGATAAAAAGCTTCCAGATGTGACAAACGCAAACTGCTGGGCGCATGCAAGGCGTGATTTTGCGGATGCGGTTAAGGCTGCCGATAAAAAGGATCCGTCTTCTGTAAGGCAGTCTGTTGCCTATCAGGCATTGCAGAAGATAGCCGGGTTTTATAATGCTGACACTGAGTTAAAAGGGCTCTCATCAGAGGAACGGCTTCAAAAACGGCAGGAATTGATCCGGCCGCTGGTTGAGGAATTTTTTGCGTGGGTAAAACAACAGGTTAACGACTGTGCGGTACCTCCAAAATCCAAAACAGGCCAGGGGCTGAATTTCATAATCAATCAGGAAAAATATCTTAAGGTATTTCTTGAAGATGGAGATGTCCCTATCGATAATTCTGCCTCGGAGAGAGCCATACGCACCTTTTGCCTCGGCAAGAAAAACTGGATGTTCCACAATACAGCCAAAGGAGCATCTGCCAGTGCGATGGTATACAGTATTTCAGAAACAGCCAAGCTGAATAATCTGCGGCCGTATTATTATTTTAAATATATCCTCACAGAACTGCCAAAACTCTGTGAGGAAAAAGAAAATATAGATCCAGAAAAGCTGGACTATCTCATGCCATGGTCAGATAGTCTTCCGGACGAATGCAGGAAGCCACGTCGCCAATAATGGGCGGCGTTGATTTTAATGACTGGCGCATGGTTTGACGTTTACTCATTAAAACAGGCGTAGAGAGACTAACTCTCTGCGCCTGTTCAACTGCTTTTCTCAAACTTATTTTTTAAGCCATCCTAAAAAACAAGAGTATTCGTGTATACAGCTTCGTTCATTTCATATGTCAAATGGTAATTATATTTTTCTTAACAAATCACGAATATTTAATAGATATAAACAACATAAATATGCGGATAGTATTAAAACTTGAAATCGAGCAGTATCCCTTTGAGTAAATAAATCCATATTTTTGCTATACTTTTGCTTTGTAACATGTTATATTTTTTCTCCTAAATCATATACAATAAAAGATGTTTAAAATTCAAATTTAATGCACTGTTCATACATATTGACAATAGCATTTACACCAAATGGAATAATACATCGTGGCTGTGCATGCCCAACATTTACATTATAAACTATGGAAATATTGGAATTACTAATTGTTTCTAACAGAATTTCTTTGTATTCGTTATAATATTGCTCATCTATAGGTTTTCCTACTAATATCCCTGAAACAACATCAAAGATTCCCTTCATTTTTAACATTTCTATGGCTCTTTTATATTTTTCTGGCGACATTTTTTCTTCGCAGGATTCTAGCAAAAGTATTCTTCCAACCCACTCCTCTTTCTTGGGGAACAAATGGTACTTTTCACATAATATAGGTGTATCTTCATATCTATCCCCACAAAAAAAATCGTAAATAGAATCTATGCACCCTCCAAGAATTTTACCTGAAAAAATCGGCTTCCCACATAATAATTCATACCCCCTATTAGGATGTAACTTTAGTGATGTACCAATTTTTTGAGCTGAAAAGTCAGTTCGATCTTCATACCAAACATCGCTAGGTCTAATTTCCTTTATCATTCCTGTTTCTATTAATTCCGTAAAATATTTTTTTGTATATGCAGGCATATCTGAACCAATTTCACAAATATCAGTAAGAAATGCTTGTCCGTAAAAAGTATTCATTCCTACTTTATGAAACATAAAGTGATTAAATGTAGTATCAGAGAACCCCAAAAATATTTTATTTGAAATTGCATTTTCCAACTCATGATCATCAAACAAATAAGGCAATAGACGATATGTATCATCTCCACCAATAGCACATAAAATCATATCATATTTTGAGTCTCTAAGTGCTCTTAGCAAATCTTCTGCCCTTTTTTCTGGATGCTTTCTCAGATATTCCATACCCTTTAATGCATTAGGCATAAATTCAACATTTAATTCAAACTTTTCTAATCTTTTTAATCCTATCTCTAATTCATGTTTTACAAAATTCTCACCTAGAACACCTGACGATAAACTTACTATTGCAATATTTTTAACCATATTTTACCTTTCTACAGATATTTATGTATAACGTTTCTCAATTTCTTTAAATAAGAATTTTTTAAAATCACATATCCATTCTTTATCATATATAATTTTTTCTGATATCCGTTTACAATATTGACATTTTTCGCAACCATTATCGCATATTATATTTCCTTTAATAAATGGCTCCAAAAAATCATCTAGTTCTCTATTATTGATTCCTAATCTTAAATATTCTGTACATTTACCTTCCTCTATGGATGTTAAATATTGAGGATATCCTGGCTTCATCAAATATAAGAGGTTACCATCAAATGACTGATTCAAATACGCTTTAACTACCTCTATATTATATTCAGCAGAACGATCTCTTCCATCTATTTTAAACAAAGAAATCCCGGCCTCTTCATAATATTTCATGTCCTCTGGTCTAATCCAAGGTGACTTTATATTTTCTTCTAAGTGGACTAATTTTTTCAGCATACATTTAACCGATGTATGAGAAATACTATTGTTCTCATCAACTGGTAAATATTTTTGTAGTTCATTTGATAAAACTGATGAAAGATTAGAATGATAATGAACATCCGGACAACGATAAACACATGGTGTTGTACATAAAACCTTTAATTCTGCAGATGTATTTTCTTTTATAACTTTTATTATCTTAAAATTTCTATTTATATCGCGATTCAAAACAAGAACATTTGCCCCTGATAGTTCAAATTCTTTTGCTTTTTGGACATTATCTATTTCATTACAAATTGATGCATTAATATTAATATTTTGAAAATGATTTTTCAACAAAATCATGTAATATGAAGATGTAATCGTGAAGGAATCCACTCCCATTTCCAAAAGATTCTTTACATAACTAACAATCGATTTTCTACCTTCATCTGTATATTCTCTTCCATCGCTAACTGTTGAATTGATAACATAATTAAACTCTATTCCATTTTTATGTAAACGTGCAATATATTTTTTCAAATTGTCATCACTTATGTATTTTAAAGTAAATGACGGTCTCAAATTTCCAATTATATCTTCTCTTCTAGCACCATACACCTCCTTGATATATGCATGTCCAGTACGTGTATTATTAAGTTCTATTATATTATCTAAATAATCATCTTCAAAAGTCATTGGTATACTCAATCCTATACTCATTGTTCCACCACCTCTACAAAAAACTTTTCCTTAACTCTTTTAATATATGTTCCTAATTTATTAGGATATTCTGCCTTTCCTATACAAAATCCAACCCGATCAAAAGAACTTTCCAATTTATTAATATATTCTCCTGGTTGTTTTAATAGCCCCGTCATAACTGTTTCTGGCATTTTATCTATATCCTCTAGCCCATCAATTTTTTTTATTATTCCTGCTTGAGGTGACGAAAACCAATATACCTGAGAATACAAATGTTTACTTCTCTTACAATTCACCTTTTCTCCAAGTGCAAGTTTAACAGCACAATCATATAAATTAACGCCTGTGCTTATTTCAATTAAATCCATAATTCTATCTCCTGGCATTCTTACAGCCACTTCCATCACTACAACTTCATTTCCATCTATCTTCGCTTCCAAATGTACTAAACTGTCTTCTACGCCTAATACAGAAATTACTTTTTCATTTAGTTCATAAAGCTTATCTTTTATTGAACTGTCTATAGTATCATATGGCACCAAATGTGACTCTTCAATAAAAAGTGGCAATTTTCCTAAATACTTTTTTGTTATATTTACAAATTCTATTTTTTTGTTCTGAACAACTGATTCAATACTTACTTCTTGTCCAACAATGTATTCTTCTATTAAACAAACGTTTGAATAATACTTCAGATTATTAATATGCTCCATGGCTTCTGACTTATTATTTATTATCTTTACTCCAATACTTCCATATTTATTAACAGGTTTAAAAACTTTAGGATACTCCAATTTCTCTAACATTGCTTCGTCCATGGTTTCTAAATCAACCACATTATATTTGGGTACTTTAATACTATTTAATTTAAACACCGTCCTTTGATAACTTTTATTCGTAGATAGAATTGAAGCTTTTATTCCAGCACTTTTTAACCCTAATTCTTGAGCAGCAAATGCTGTAGCTTGTACATGTGTATCTGTTAATGGTAGAATTCCTTGAAGCTTTTTTCTACTATTAATTTTTCTAATCATTTCTAAAAACATTTCATTTTCAAAGCTATTATATGATATTCTATTATCAATCAATTTAACATATTCCTTATTATAATCACATAAAAAAAACTCTTCTAATTCACCTGCAGATATCTCACACTCATTAAGTTTTGCACACTCTAAATATCTTACAGCTTGAGTACCAAATCCCATTATTAATATATTTTTATTGCTCATTTAATAAATTTCCTTCCTATCCTGTTAAATAACAAATTACAAATTATTCAAACCTATAAAATATAACTTACGAATGCATCTTTTCATACCTATGAATACCATGTTTTAAGGCCTCCATTCTACCAAAATAAATCCATTTAATTTTTAAAATACTTATACAATATCAAATCTGTTAAATCATCTATTTACACAAGTATTTTCTTATCTTGATTTCATTCTTATTCTCTGAATTTTGAAGTCATTTGTAATTTATTTAAAAGTGTAACATAACAAATTACGAATATAATACATACCACACTATATAACCTAAATATCCACGATACATTTATTATCCCAGATAAAAAACCAGCAAAAATACCTGATAACGAAACAAATAATGAATTTATGGTATATGAATAACTATCTACTCTTCCTATATATTCTTTATCCACTATTTTCGCAAAAAGAGTTTTAGCATTTATAGATACTACCATTATAAGTGCACCTAAAAAAACTATTTCGAATATAGCAATATAAAACGTTCTTGTTATACTCAATGCAAACATTGAAATTGGAATAAGTAAATATCCTATAAATCCAAGTTTATTTTCTTCTTTATTCGATAGAAAAAATGCAATAATTCCCCCCATACATACACATCCAACACCAAACGAAGCATCTAATATACTATATTCCCCAACACTTAATCCTAAAATAACTTCTGTATACTCGCATAATAATGTATTAAGAACATTAACCACAAAACTAGGTGCCCCACATATAATAATTAGTAACATAATTGTCTTTTTATTTAGAATATATGATAATCCACTCCTAAAACTTTGAACCACATTATTTTTAGATTCTTTTAACTCAATAACAGTACTCTTGTCCATATTTATTATTATGACTGCAGAAAGTAGGAAACTAACTGAATCAAAAAATAAAATGTATACAACGTTAATTTGAGACAATAACAAGCCTGTTACTATAGAACCCAAAATAGATCCTATTTGTTGTAATGTATTATTAACGCTAAATATTTTCATATATTCATTGTCATTAAAGTTGATTTTTATTAAACTAGATATACATGGTGTAAAAAAACAATCTGCTATTTTAACTATTGCAGACAATAAATAAATGTACCATATTGAAATTTGATTTTCCGTTAATAGTAACACGTATCCACAAATTAATATTATTAAAAATCGAACAATATCCATTAATACAGTTATACTTTTTCTATTATATTTATCTGCTATATGACCTGTAAAAGGGGCTACTATAATAACTGGTAAAATCGAAAACGCCAATAAAATTCCTACAGCAAATGAAGAATGCATTTGCTGATAAACATACCATGAAGTGGCAATATAAAACATCCCATCACCTATAGTTGAAATAAATGTTCCAACATATAATGTCTTCTTTATACTCATAACAAACCTTTCTACAAAATATAAGTCTACCAATTAAAATTATCGGACTAGTAATATTCTACTGTTTTCATAAAGTTCTAACCCTTTCTCAATTTGTATTCTATCAATTGTTCCAAAATTAGAATAATATGCTCCTATAAAATCCACCAGTTCAATAAATTTATCTGGAAATGTTTTCATTGAAAATTTTTCTGTTCCTAAAACATTTATTATATGATCCATATCATCTGTTTTAAATATAACTTTATGATATTTTTCATAAGGCTCACTTAATTTTTTTGCAACCATAAACATCTGTTTTTTTGAAAATTCTTCTAAATTGATTGAATTAAATCTTCTATTAAGTGCCTTATCATTTTTTATTAACTTGCACTCATCTTCTGTTGTTGCACATATAAATCTCAATTTACTATTCAACAAATATGGCTTTAAAATATTTGAAGCAGAAATACCACCTTCACTAGCACCCGCTCCAATGACAATATGTGCTTCATCTATAAATAATATATGTTCATTTCTTACACAAATGTCCAATAGTTTTGTTAATTTTTCTTCAAATTCTCCTCGATATTTCGTATTTCCCAACAGACGTGCTATATCAACACTTAATATTTGTTTTCCACATAATTTAGGTCTAACCATACCTTTATTTATCTTTTGAGCAAAAGCTTCAACTAAAGTTGTTTTACCAACTCCAGGCTTTCCAGTTATTAATACATTATTTTTTGTTTTCATCGATAAAAAAATTTCCAACAACTCTAGTTCTTTAGTTCTTTCAACTATATTTATATCATTATTAATCCCATATAAACTTATATTAGTCGTGTATTTTTCTATAAACCTAATTTCTTCATCCAATTGGTCTCTAATATCAATAATTTTTCTATAAGACACCCCTATATTCAGTAAATCATACTTAAGATCGCTCTCCTTACTTACACAATTTACTAAAATATCAAATATAGAATTTATTCCACTTGGATAATTTTCCTCTAATTCACTAAAGAAATGCTTATTATACAATTTTGCATCTACATCAACTTCATTACCTTTATATATGGTCTCAATATCTTGTTTTTTTAAACCAAAGTACTCTTTGTACATTTTCAATATCTCATAAATAATCAAA
>OHXI01000440.1_pt1 | contig 16880 bp, 9 predicted proteins | sample 1579941 | NCBI WGS metagenome assembly OHXI01 (sample SAMEA3882553, study PRJEB24775) | human gut metagenome | biome: human-associated habitat; feature: intestine environment; material: feces | place: Netherlands | collected 2009/2010
AAAAAGGGAAAGATATGGTCACACTTATAACCTGTCATCCGTACCGAGGACATGGAAGATACCGGTATGTTGTGTACTGTATCAGAGACCACGGACAAAAGATCGTGGAGAAAAAGAACAGCACGATCAAAGACACGCATTTTAAATCTTCCGAATGGGATATCCAAAGAGAAAAAATAGTACATTTTGTTGGTTGTTTATTTTTCGGGGCTGTGATTATTTGGATGTTTGCACATGTAAAAAAGAATAAAAAAGGAGTAGGAGAATGATTCAAAATGATATAAGTAACAAAATAAAGAATATAATGGCTATTTCGCTAATCGGCATATTGCTGTTTTGTATATCTTTTTCTTATCAAATACAAGTAAATGCGTCCTCATTATTAAAAGTCTATTTTATTGATGTTGGACAAGGCAGTGCGATCTTAGTTCAATCAAACGATAAAAACACATTGATCGATACTGGAGATGAGAAGTATTACAACAAGTTAGATGCTTTTTTATCAAACAATCAAATCAATTCTATTGATCAGATTGTTTTGACACATAACGATCCAGATCATGTTGGGAACGTGGATAGACTAATAAAAACCAGAAAGGTTGGAACTGTAATTCAATCAAAATATGGATATAAAAAAAATGCTTCCACAAAAGATGTAAAGGAATTAAATGCAGCTGTTTCTAAGTACCATACAAAAACAGTAAAAGTTAAAAAAGGGAATAAGATTGATTTTGGATGTGGAATGAAAGGAGAAGTACTGTCTCCTTGGAAAAACTATAAAAAAGTAAATCAGACCAGTCTTGTGATCAAATTGATTTATAAAAAATATAGTTATTTATTTACTGGAGATATATATAGTTCCAATGAAAAAGAATTAATAAAAAAATATAATGTAAAATCTACAGTATTACAGATTCCGCATCATGGCTCTTATACATCCAGTAGCGAAGCTTTCCTGAAAAAAGTTAATGCTAAGTATGCAGTCATTTCTTGTGGAAAAAATAATCCATACAATCATCCTCGTCCAGAAGCAATGAAAAGAATCAAAAAATATATTAGTAATAAAAATTTGTATCGAACAGATCAAGACGGAACGATTTTGTTTATCAATGATGGCAAGAAATTAATTGTGAAGAAAGAATAATAAAGAAAGGAGTTTATATGAAACACAAACTGATAAACTACGGAAAAAAAACTAAAAAATTGTGGGTAAGTGCAATTGTGGTTTTATTTGTTGTAGCTGTTGCTTATAGTCAAATAGTCAAAGCACAGCATGGTACGGATAAAGTGTCAAGTGGTACTACTTATCCAAAAAATGGTTATTGGACGGGTGTTTCAATAAATGGACCATGGGGAACATCAACTATTTATTTTACCGTGACAACAGATAAAACTTATTCAGGAAATACATTTAATGATAAAAGTCGTCCTCTTTACATTAATGTAAAGCAAACGAATGACAATCCGTATGGTATGAAAATTCTGGATACTTCACCATCAACGAATCGGAATGCTTCAGGAAATTATTCGTGGTTTAATTTAAAAATAGGATATTGGGCACCGGCACATTATTATTATAGTGGAAACTATTTTGACACACCTTCTGCGACATCAGCGGCACACCAAGTATCAAATACAGCAGGTCATTCCAAAGAAAATCATTGGGTTGAAACTACAATTCGGATGAGTGCATATGATACTGCGGTAGCAACTTATTATGATACATCTGCAAAAAAATACTATCGTTACCATGATTGTCATGCAACGATCTATCTATGGGGAAGAAGCCAATATAAAGTTTATTACAATGGAAATGGTGGAGATATTAGTGAAAGTGAAAGAACTTTCAATGATGGGGATAACTTTACTTTCCCTACTGTTTCAAGACGAGGTTACACATTTGATAAATGGATTGATCAGGGAACGGGATGGGAATCTAGTACTGACTGGCTTGTATGTAGTGGTAATTACACAGAAATTGCACAGTGGATAGCTAATCAGTATAATGTATCCTTTGATGATAATGGAGCCGATTCTGGAAATGTTTCAGATAGTACAGCAACCTATGATAGTAACTTTACTCTTCCGCAAAATGGATATAAAAAGAAAGGTTACAAGTTTTTGGGTTGGAGCACTGATGAAAACGCAACATCTCCTCAGTATACCGCAGGACAGACTTTTACCTATCAAACAGACGGAGATACCGTATTTTATGCTGTATGGGCAAAAAGTGATTTCGAAGTAAAATTCCACGGAAACGGATCATCTGCTGCAGATTACACAGCAGATCTTACTTATAATAAATCCGTAAGTTTACCGAAAAATGTATTTGAACGTCCGGGGTATACGTTCATTGGATGGGCTCAAAAAGAAGATGGTGATAAAGAAGTACCGGAAGAAGTGAAATATACCGATGGGCAGGCAGTGAAAGATCTGTGTGAACCGGGAGAAACATGCCATTTGTACGCTATCTGGAAAAAGAGCGATGGAAGTTTTGAGACAAAGAACATCATCCATGATGACAAGATGTTCTTAGGAGATGTGAATCTTACCGGACAGAATGGAACTGGATACAGCAATGCCAACATTGATTCCAAATCTGCACACATCGACAAAGAAGATGATCCGGGATATTTTACAGACCGTTATGGATCAAACAATAATTAAGTTTTGTTTTAGATCCATGGTTTTAGATTCATGTTAAATCATATGGTTCCAAAAGGTCAAATAGGTTTTACATGGTGCGTAAAATAAGAATTTATCGAACAGACCTGTTTTGACAGGAGCTGCCGTGTGGCGGCAATTGAAATAGAAGTGAACTACCCACAACCTAAAGGTAGTGGGCTTCTGTTAAATGGTTCACCAGACTAAGTATTCAGAAATGATTCCTACGATATTTAGGAAAAGAAACAGGAGGAAGCTGTACATGAAAAATAAGTTGAAAAAAAATCTGAAAAAGATCGGAACATTCTTCTTATCTTTGCTCACATTGTTTTCATCTCTCTTTGGCGGGTTAGCAGGAATGCCAACACCGATCACTAACGTCAGTGCCAAAGAAGGAACAGCAACAGTAAGCATGAGTAAAGCAAGAGGCAGTTTTGGGATCAGGGAACTTGGACGAGCGTCCAGTGAAGGCTTATGGAAGATCAAAGCCGGCGGAAAGCAGACATTTTGTCTTGATTCCGGAAAGAGCATGTGCAACGGAGATACCGTGGAGTATAAGACCGCTAATGCCGTGAAATATGGCAAAAAATCCATTGCAAAAGCACTGACTCATTACGAGCAGGGTTCTAAGAGTGAGAAAAGTTTTATCTTAACACAGGCTTATATCTGGGCATGTGGAAAAGGAAAGAGCAAACAGACAACAGTCTATCAAGCAGGAAAAAACATCGATGGTGGATATTCTACATCCGATGCAAAAAAGTTCTGCGATGCGATCGATAAGACTGGTCCGCAGGGAACGATCTATTATTATAAAGTAAAGAAATGTGTCAAAGGAAAAAAACATGATTCCCATCAGATGCTGTATCGATTAAATGACACTCCATATACGAAGCCTAAAACAGCTTCCATTGGTGCATCTAATAGTGATTCCAAGCCAAAAGAGATCAGTCTCCAGATCAAGAAAAGAGATGCTGACACAGGAGCTTTATTATCCGGAGCAACCTTCTTATTCTACTGTGACGGGGTCTATGTGGACAAAGCAACAACAGGAGATGATGGAGTTGCAAAGGTCACTTATAGCCGAGCGATCAGTGCATCCTATACCATTCCAAGGGAGGAAGAAAAGGTATATGTCACAAACTGGGATGAACTGTCTGAAAAACAGCAAAAAGAACAAACAGAAGTATTAAAGCGTTATAAATCCAAAGCTGCTGCGAAGAAAGCAGCGAATGCCGAAGCAAAAGCAAAAGTCAAAGCGTCCATAGAATCTCAGATGAATACGAAACATGTATGGACAGTCAAAGAAGGAACCGCACCTTTTGGACATCTGTTAAATGACACGACGCATACATTACAGGAAGGAAATGGGAAACGCAGCACACTGAAATTTGGGGATGTCTCAAATGGATGGAATCCAGTCAAGATTCATTTACATAAACAGTGTAACGTGGATTATGGAGCAGAAGCTTCTTTTGAAGGTGCGATCTATGGTATCTATGCAGAAGAAGATATCAAGAATTCTGATAACAAAACGGTCCTTTATCCGGCTGGTACAGAAGTTGGAAGGATCACAACCGATAAGAATGGAGATGGCGTTTCCGGAGATCTTCACCCTGGAAAATATTATCTAAAAGAACTTGTACCACCAAAAGGATTCCGCATAACAGCAGAGAATGAAGCAGGCGGAAAGATCAAAGTCTATCTGAACAATACAGATGAAACAGTTGCTGCAAACGAAAAACCAACACAGGGAAAACTAAGTATCAAAAAATACTATGTCACAGGAAGTACAAAAGTCAAAGAACCGGATGCTGTCTTTGAGATCAAGAACATCAACGACGATGTTGTTGATACGATCACAACGGATTCTGAGGGTGTGGCAACAACAAAACTGCTGCCATATGGATCTTATACCATTCATCAGACAAAAGGAAAAGCAGGCTATGAGATGGCACAGGATATGACAAAGACGATCGAGGAAATGAACGGTGATGGGACTCCGATCACTTATACGTTTGAATGTGAGAACAAGGAAAAGAAAGCCCGTATCTCTGTAATAAAGAAGTTAGTCATTGATGATGATGAGACAGATACCCATCAGGAAAAAGAAGAAATGAAAGCCAAGTTTGAGATCATCAACAAAGCAACAAAAAAAGTTGCCGATACGATCACAACGAATACGGAAGGATATGCAGAATCCAAAGAGCTGGATCCGGGAACATATTATGTTCATCAGATCGAAGGAACTCCAAACTATAAATTTAGTGAGGATTCCGCAGATATCAAGATCGAGGATGGAGATACAGGAAAATACAATCACAATGTTGTATTAAAGAACTATGGTTCCACAAAACTTCGTATCATCAAGAAGATGAGTAAGAATAAACGAAGCAAGGCTGAAGTTGGAGCTTCCTTTACGGTTCTGGATGCATCTTATACCAAAGATATTGAAAAACAGGATCTTGGAAATGCAAAAAAAAGGATCGACTATATCAATTCCCTGGACAAAAAAGCAATCCTTGGAGAGATCGTAACGAACAAAGAGGGAAAAGCTGCCCTGATGTTAGACAAATACAGTAAGAAGAATGGATTTGTCGTTATTCAGACCATGGGAGCTGACGGATATGATCTGATGGGAATCTACTATTCCAAAGATCATAACCCAAAGACGGAAAAAGGACAGGATGTTTATGAGATTGAGGCATCTGATCCATACTCTGATTCCGGATGGATAGAGATCTACAAGCAAAAGAGAGTCGCAGCGGATGAATATGTACCAGAAGTCGGAGCGAAGTTTGAATTAAAAGAAGCGGATGGACATGTCGTAGAAACACTGACGATCGGAAAGAACGGAAAAGCAAAGACCAGCGAAAAAGTAGCACTGGGAGCTTATATCCTGCATCAGGTAGCCGGTGAAAATGGCTGCACAAAAGAACAGGATAAGCATGACTGGATCGAAGATCAGGATATCGTCTTAACAAAAGACAACAAAAATAAGACTGTCAGCTATTCTTACGATGATAATGAAAAACCGATCGAAGTAGAACTTGTCAAACAATCCTCTGAAACAAAAAAACTGTTAAACGGAGCTGTCTACAAAGTCTATGACAGTGAAAAGAATCAGGTGGCAACATTAACGACAGGAACGACCTCTGACGGGAAAGCATCCTGCAGACTGCCATATGGAACTTATACGATCAAAGAAACGACTGCACCGGATGGTTACAATCTTGATACAGAACAAAGAACCTTTACCTTAAGTGAAAAGTCTGACAGTATCAAGATCACATATGACAATGCCGGAAACGGAAAAGCAACCTTAAACGAGACAGATACACCGGTCATGGGTTCGATCTCCTTACAGAAGAAAGGAGAGTATCTGACAGGGCATGATGGAGATGTAGGATTCACATATGAAGATGATAACATCAATGGAGCTGTTTACGGTTTGTTTGCCAAAGAAGATATCACAAAGGATGATGGAACCGTTGTATGGAAAGCGGGAACAAAGATCGATGAAAAGACAACAAGCAAAGACGGACCAGTGAATTTCACAAGAACAGGCAGCGATGGAAAACAGACGACTAATTTCTATCAGGGCCACTATTATGTCAAAGAACTTTCCGGTCCAAACGGATATACCATTGATAAAGAAGAGCATGAAGTCAATATCACATGGGATACGAAACCAGATGCTATGAACAACCTGAATAAAAACAATACAACGCCGGACGTGGAAGATCCAATGGGAAGTGAAGATGCGAAACCATCAACAGGGATCTATGTTCTGGAAGAAGGCGAAACTTTAAACAAAGAATTTGCCAATGCAGAGACGATCACGTTTACATGGGAAAAAGCAGCGGACGGAGTCCAGACAAAAGACGTTTCCCAGAACAAGGACGGAAGTGTTGTTTTATGGAAAGATGGAAACAACTATTATGTATCCACACAGAGAGCCGGACAGGTCATCTACATGAACGCGGTATCATCAAAGATGTTCTTAAACTGTACAGCACTGACAACGATCAAATTTAAAAACATTGATACTTCACAGACCGTGGATATGTCTGAGATGTTTGCCGGATGCGGAGCATTAAAAGAACTCGACTTATCAAGTTTCAACACATCCAATGTGGAAGATGTATCCAAGATGTTTTACGGATGTTCTGAACTAAAGACAACCTATACACAGGATCAGAAGTTACAGATCACAGATGATTATGTGGCAGCAAAAGGATTGCAGATCACAGCTTCTCCAAAGACAGACTTTATGTTAGGAGATAAATACAAAGCCAGTGATTTTGACTTCTCCATGCTCTATGATGATAATGGAGAGGAAACACTGGAAGATGTGACGGACGCAGATGTCAGCTTCAATCCAACCTATGCGGATATGTCTGGAAAACAGAAAGTTCAGATCAGCTTTAAGTCATCCAGTAAATATGCAAAATATCAGACGATCGAAACGACAGTCAAAGTCATTGATCCGGATGATACGAGTGATGTATCCTTAGATACGGCAAAACATATAAACATCGACCTGAACCTGACTGATAAGCTTCAGAAATACAGCATTCAGTTTATCAAAACAGATAACAAAGGAAATATGTTACCGGGTGCGAAGTTTGCATTAAAAGCAGCCTGTGAGATCGTGGACCGCAATGGAAAGACAATCTTTAAGAAAGGTGATACGATCGCAACAACCGTTTCCGGAGATGATCAGTTTGGTTATCTGGAATTCTTCGGACTGCCAACTGGTATTTATGCAAAAGACGGTGTTGGCAAAGAAATGTATACGGTGGAAGAGATCGAAGCACCACTTGGATATAATAAGTCCGATGAAAAGCTGACATTTGGCGGAGAAGTATTAAACAACACGGCTGCGGACTTTATCCACGACGTGGCATCCCAGGGAAACACCAATACCGATGAAACAACTTACAAACATGATTCCAAGACAATTGTCAACACTCCATCAGATTATGTGCAGGTGAAGAAGTGCTGGATCGACGATAACAACTCTATGAACACAAGACCTGTATCAGTGACCATCAAGGCAGAACATAAGAATACACATGAAGTGAAGACTTATGTTCTGAACAAAGATAACAACTGGGCAATGCAGACAGATATCAAGCGAGGTGAGGAAGGAAACTATACGTTTAGCGAGGTTTGTAATGCAGCAAACTACACAAGAGTCAGCAAAGAAGGTGGCGATTGGGATAAAAATACCTATACGTTATCCTATACAAACAAATATGATAAAGGTGGAAGTGTAAAGCTTGTTGTTAAGAAAAACTGGGATGACAGCAATAACAGTGATGGTATCCGCCCGGATTCAGTAAATGTCAAATTATATCGTAATGGAACAGATATGCAAAAAGATCAAACATTAAGTGCAGCTAATAACTGGTCTGCAGAGTTTAATGATCTTCCTAAAACAGATGATCTTGGCGAAAAGTATGAATATGAAGTCAAAGAAGATTCATCCTCTGTTGTTAATGGAAATGCTAAGACTGGATATGAGATTGCTTATGAAGTGAAGGAATCTACAGATAAATCCAGTGATATCACAACGATCACAACCAATATCACAAACACACATAGTCCAGATTCAACAACCAGATCCATCCAGAAGAAATGGAGTGATAACAACGATTCCGATGGCATCCGCCCAGATTCTGTCAAGTTTAATCTTGTCGGAAACGGAAAAGTCGCAGATACAGTAACCTTGTCTGAAAAGAATGGATGGAAAGCAACATCCAAGCTCGTTCCAAAGAAAGAGAATGGAAAAGCGATCACTTATACATGGCAGGAAGTACAAGAAGGTGTGGTCACAGGAGAGAGTCAGATCGGATATAAGTCAACTTATACAACCGATAAGGATGATCCTGATACAACGATTGCAACCAATACCCATACACCGGGAAGAGGAAAGGTAACGATCACGAAAGAGATCGATCCATCTAACTTAAACATGGATATCGGAAGTGCGAAATTTACGTTTACACTGAAAGGAACCGATGCCTATGGAAAGAAACATACGTACAAGGAAGAGATTGAATTCAGCAAGGATGAAGTAGCAAAACAGTTAAAAGCTCATCCGGGAGAAAGGATCAAACTTTCTGCAACCTTCGATGATCTGATCTACGGTACTTATACATGCAGCGAGAGTGGTGGAGAGAAATACTTTAAGCTCCTGACACTTACATCTGACAGCACCAATGCAACGGTTGACCAGAGCAAAGGCACTGTAACATTTAAGATCGGACCAGAAGGCACTATGGGAAATGCGAAACTGACAGCAGATGCAACTTTCGTTAACCAGATGATCCGTGGATCCGTAAAATTAGTTAAGAAAGATTCCTCCGGAAAACGATTAAAAGGTGTGGAATTTACGATCGAAGATTCCGATGGAAACAAGATCGCAAGTGACACAACAAACGAAAATGGAGAGATCAAGTTTGATGGATTACTGCCAGATAAGTATAAGATCACAGAGACAAAGACACAGAGCGGTAAGACACTGTTAAAAGAACCGATCAATGTAACGATCCCAATGACAGTGACACAAAGCGAAGTGAACGATCAAAATATCGATGTGAGCAATGCGATCCATCAGGGAAATAACTATTATTTCTATCACTTAACTTATGAGGTGAGCAATGATTCCACACTGAACCTGCCATCAACTGGTGGATTCAGTAATATCAAGACTTATCTTCCACTGATCGGTGGATTCGTACTGATCTTGGCAGCAGGATTCTATTATCTGAAAAAGAAAAAGGGTATGAAAATCCTGAAGAAGAAAAAATAACAACCAATAATGATCTCACAGTCTTTGGGCTGTGGGATCGTTTCTGTAAAAAAGAGGAGAAGAACCAAATGGAGAAATATTTATATTCTGATCGCAAGATTCTTGAAAATGAAGCAGAATTGTGTAATGATAAGATCAAAGATCATACAGATTGCCAAGAATGCGGAGAAGATTATCTGTTTATGATGAAGGATAATTACCATGAGTTTTCGATTGGTCTAAGTACAATCCTTTCTTGTTTAGCAATGGCAGAAAAAGAAGGAGCTGTTCCAAAAATTCCGTATGAATGGTGGAGTCTGATTAATAGGAGGTATTGATGGATACATTTAAAACAAGACCTGGATCATCGGAAGAGCTGTTGATTACAGAGGAGAATTTTACAAATAAAACAAAAAAGCAGTTTCCATATGTTATGAAAGAAAATGGGAAAAACGTATATAAAGCTATTTGTCCGGCCTGTGATAATCCGATTCGTATTGTAGGATTATATAAAAGAGAAGAAGATGTAAAACGAAAACCATATGGCAGACACACACCATCTGATCTTCCGGGCTTAACAGTATACAATGAAGAAGATTATCTTAATTGCCCATATCACAACCCAAACCAAAGTAACGACGGGGCAAAAAGAAGACCAGGAGATAAGAAATCAAGCTGGATTTATGATCTTATGAAAGAACATTTCGATCTTATCATATCAATTTTGGAAAAAAGTTTACATATATACATTAGTTACTATTTTGCAGAAACATTGTTGCAAAATTGGAAAAATAATGAAGGATGGAGATATTATCATACAAATTATAATAATCTTTCATATATGTTGCTGTATGCCGAAAAATCATATCGAATATTCGGACAATTTATCCGAAAAGACAGTAATGTGGAGAAAGCGATTCTTGAAAAAGGAAAGAATTTTCAATTAGAAGATATAGGAATGAACTATTATCACAAAATCAAACAGAAGGATGGATTTCTAGATGCAGTTTTTTATTTAACCAATCATCAACTAAAAAGAGATGGTGAACATACAGAAGAGAGCTATAAATACTGCATTATTGAAGGAGAAAAAGAGATATACAAAGAAAAGATTATTGTGGAAAAAGGCAGATTGTATAAGTTGATTCAGCAGCAACAAAGCAGAAGCAATCGAGAAGAACGATTGATTGAAATAGCAAACAGAGTGTTGTAAACAGCTCGTTTTCATAAATGAAAGGTAAGACATCATTACAGAAAAGATACTCGGTTGAAATATCGGATATTGTTTGGAAAGTCAAAATATGTGCATGCTTCTGCGAAGAAGTCTGCATAAATGAAAAGTAACTCCTGTAACAGGGAAACGTGTATTTCCATCGAGGTGTAACTTGCCTCGTAAAGAATCTGCGGTCAACTCGGTATTACAGGATATTTCACTTTTAGACTGCACAGCCAGAAACAGAAACCGTTGTACTCCCTGTGTTTAATATTAATCGCATGATGGATGAATAAAATATATTCGATTTATTTTCTAAAAGATAAATAATAAGCCGAAAAATAAAGAAGAATATTAAATAGTATAGCATTCTCTTTATATTTGTTAGGAAGAAAGAGTAAGAAACCCACCTGTGTTATATTATATAGGTGGGTTTTGTTATATATAAAATTGTATTTATTATTTAGCTAAAAAATAGGTGGTTTAAAGATAAAGTTAAAAAGTGATAATTATAAATGACATTTTTTTGATATAAAATAAAAAAATAATATCATTTTTCTTGAATATAGAAAAAAATATTGCTAAAATAATAGTAACTAAAAAATAGTTGCATATAATAAATATGGTAGGTGGTGAACAGGTTAATGCCCAAGAAAGCAGTTTTATTAGAAAAAATATCTAGAAAACCATATCCAAAAAATTTTACAACAAGAGAATTGGATCAATTAATGAGAAAATGCTGTTGTGAGAAATTTTCTGGAGGCAGAGGCTCTGGGATAGGTTATGTACATACAGAAACGAAAAGAATTTTACAGTTTGATCAACCTCATCCCGGGAATGAACTGTATAAATATCAAATAGAAAAAGTAATAAAATTTTTGCAAGATATTGGTGAATTGGAGAAAAGGTGATAAATATGAATTCAATGTTAGAGTATAAAGGATATCATGCTTCTGTGAAATATGATGCCGACGATAATATACTGGTAGGTGAAGTTTTTGGAATTACAGATTCTTTGAATTTCCATGGAACATCAATTAAGGAGTTAGAAAAAATGTTTCACAATAGTATTGATAATTATCTTGAATTATGTGAAAAAATAGGGAAAATACCAGAAAAGGAATTTAAAGGATCTTTTAATATTCGAATTTCACCAGAAGTCCATAAACAAATTGCTTTAGTCGCTGCACAAAAGGATATATCTTTAAACCAATATGTGGCTAATGTAATAGAAGAATCATTAAATCCGAAAAAAAATACAGAACAATTAATTATGTATTTCCCAAAAAAATGTGTAGGTGCATATTTTAAATTATCGAAACAACAAACTCAAAAAAAATATAAAAAAGATATTTCATGGAAAAAAGAAAAGGAGCAGTTTTGCCATGCAGAATAAAGAAATTGAAATTTTAAGTCACAAAATATCAGATATCCAAATATCTATAGATGATGATGTGAAAGAAAAATTTGAAATGCAAATTGATAGTAGATCTAAAATACGAGAACCAATTAATGATAATGATACAACATTATTATTAAATTTAGAATTAAATATAAACTCAAAAGATGAAATGCTTAATATTTCTATAATTAGTGATGTTATTTTTGACTTACATGCACTTTATAATGATTATGAAGAAATTGCAGAAAAAGAGCTTGTACCAATGGCAATGAAGGAAATATCATTTTCTTTAGACCAAATGCTATTAATAATGGGCTATTCTAAGTTAGATATAGCTAATAAATTAAATTTATAAAATAAGTTCGTCTATATTTTAGGTATTAGACAATTACAATTTAGAATAGTCATTTTAATATCCTATTGTTAGAAGCAGTTTCCAATTTGTCCTCCAGTGTCTTTTGACCTGGAGGATTTTTTTTAATATTTTTATATATTGTAGCTGTATAACTTGCAAACAGCTACATACTTGTGCTATAATAAGAGTATGAAAAGAGAATATAAAGTTACAAAAACAACAACATCACTGATCAAGTATCATTTCGTTTTTTGCCCAAAGTATCGAAGAAAGATATTTCTGATCCCTGGGGTAGAAGAACGAATGAAAGAATTGACAAAGGAACAGTGTGAAAAGGATCAGATCGAGATTCTTGAGATGAAATGTGATGTGGATCATGTATATTTATATGTAAGAGCATATCCACAGACAACAATAACAAGGATCATGGGGAGCATCAGAGAGTACACATCAAAAATATTAAGAAAGGAATTTAAAGAACTATCAAAAATGAGTTCTCTTTGGACTAGATCTTATTTTGTTAGCACAGAAGATTTTATTAGTCTGGATACGATCAAATGGTATGTTGAGCAGCAAAAAACTAGAGGGTAAGTAAAATTGGAGGTAGATTATGAGTAAGGTAAAAAAAGGAAAACGAGTGGCAGCAGCTGCGATGGCTGTTGCGTTATCTATGGCTACGGTAACGACTGGTGTGTTGCCGAACACAGAAGTTCATGTTCATGCAGAAGAGTCGGATAGAACGTGGACTAAATTGGCTGATTCTAGCGTAGATGGTTTTTATTATAGGGAAGATCAGCATGGAAATATCGAGTGTGTAACGGATAAAACCTATGTATACACATCATATGATCAAATGGTTAAAGAAATTGCTTCTATGGCAAAAAGAATCTTTCTTGAAAATAAATATGCAAGGTATGATCTTGATATTCCAGTTGAAATAAAATCGGATCATACGATTGAAGATATTGAGAATGGAAAATGTGATAAAGATATTCATAATGAAATTTATAAAGATACAGGGAAGCCAAATGAAGGGCATACAATGTCTGCATTTACTGTTGGAGGAGGCAATCTGCTGGCAGAGAATCGTTCAGATGGGATAAAATATTCAGATGGTGAATATAAAGGATACTATTCTGGAAGTGGCGGATATGGAGATAGACGGGATAGATATCAAGAAGCGACAAAAAAATTAGATGAAGTTATTAAATCATTGAATCTTGATGGGAAATCGGATTATGATAAATTTAAAGCAGTTACAAACTGGATTGTTTCAAATGTGCGATATGACGATGATAATGAAACAAAATATCAGCACGACCTAACAGGAGCTGTCTTAGATGGATTGGCCGTTTGCGATGGATACGCAGGGACTTTTTATTATATGGCAAATGCTGTAGGTTTAAATGCTTTGTTTGAAGATGGCATAACAAACAGTAATAGAATTCGACATGCATGGAATCTGGTTGAAATAGATGGTACTTACTACTATGTAGATCCTACAAATGCTTATTTTAAAGAGGATGGAGAACCTGGGAAAGAACTGCTGCCGGGTCAAAAATATCTATTCAGTCTTTATACTCCAGACAATACTACGATAGAAGATACCTACAAAAATATCTCACAGGATGACTACTTGAAAGAACATTCCATATGCAAAGGAAATCATGATTTATGGGAAAGTGGACACAATGGAGCTACATGTGAAAACCCTGCAACAACAGTATATTCTTGCAAAAACAAGGGATGTTTATATAAAAATTATGTAGAAACAGCACCGGCCCTTGGTCATGAATGGGGTAATGCAAAAATCACTCAAGAGCAATCTTGTGAAAATCCTGAAATTACAACTTATACGTGTACTCATAGTCTTTGTGGAAGAAAAAAACAAGTAGAAACCAAACCCGCACTTGGTCATACATGGGATAACGGAAAGGTTACAAAAGAAGCTACCTGTTCCGAAACAGGAGTTAAGACTTATACCTGTAGTCGCTGCGGTGGAACAAAGACCGAAGATATCCCAAAAACAAAACATGACTATGAAGAGCATGTAGTAAAAGCTCCTACTTGCACAGAAAAAGGTATCAGCTACTATGTATGTAAAAACTGTCGACTTACAACATCAAGACGACAGACACCTGCGACCGGTCATATCCACACAGAAGTACGGAATCAAAAGGATGCAACTTACAAAGAAGAAGGGTACACCGGAGACACTTACTGTAAAGATTGTGGTAAAAAGCTAGAAACAGGAACCGTGATCCCAAAACTTATTGAAACAGAACATGATTATGGAGAATGGGTTCTTGATCAGGCTCCAACGTGTAAAAAATACGGAGCAAGACACAGAATCTGCAAGAACTGCGGAGATCGAGATGTCGATGTGCTTGATAAGGTCGATCATACATGGGAACTTGTCTCAACGACACCTGCTACATGCACCATTGGAGAAATCCAACATTATAAGTGCAGCGTTTGTGGAGAGACAAAAGATGTGACATTAAGTAATCCATTAGGAGAGCATTCCTGGGATGAAGGAAAAGTAACCAAAAAAGCTACCTGTACGGAAGATGGAGAAAAGACTTATACCTGTACTGTCTGCAATACGACAAAGATAGAAGTCATTCCTGCTACCGGACATCAGCACAAAGAAGTAAGAAACGCAAAGAAAGCTACCTGTACCGAAGATGGCTATACAGGAGATACTTACTGTACCGACTGTAATACAAAACTGGAATCCGGAACAGTGATCAATAAACTCGGTCATACATGGGATAACGGAGTGATTACAAAAGAAGCAACAGAAACCGAGGAAGGTGTTAAGACATACACCTGTAAGACATGTGGCGAAACAAAGACAGAAAAGATTCCAGTTACATCCCACCATTGGGATCAGGGAACGATCACAAAGAAAGCTACTTGTACAGAAAACGGAGAAAAGACGTATTATTGTACCGATGCAGACTGTAATAAAACATATGTAGAGACGATTCCTGCGACTGGGCATCAGCATACAGAACTCAGAGATAAAAAAACAGCCACATGCGAGAAAGATGGTTACAGCGGAGATACCTACTGTAAAGATTGTGGTCAGCTGATCAGTAAAGGAGCAGTAGTGAAAGCCACTGGACATTCTTGGGATAGTGGAAAAGTAACCGAAGCTGCGACTTGTAAGAAAGAAGGAACAAAAACCTACACCTGCAAGAACTGTGGAGAGACAAAGACAGAATCCATTCCAAAAACAGAACATCAGTGGAATGATGGAGAAATCACAAAAGAAGCTACCTGCAAAGAAGAAGGAAGCAAAACCTACACCTGCAGCATTTGTGGTGACACGAAAACAGAAGCAATTCCAAAGAAAGACCACACATGGGATGAAGGAAAGGTAACCAAAAAAGCAACCTGCACCGAAGATGGTTTAAAAGTCTATACATGTAAAAATTGCGGAGAAACAAAAGAGGAAATCTTAAAAGCAACAGGACATCAGCACACAGAGGTCCGCAATGAAAAGAAAGCTACATGCAAGGAAGAAGGCTACAGTGGAGATATCTATTGCACCGACTGTGGAGAGCTGATCAAAAAAGGTTCTGCGACAGAAAAATCCGATCATGACTGGAAAGTAACCAGTGAAGAGAAAGCTACTTGTGAAAAAGATGGTTCTAAGACATACACTTGTGCAGACTGCAAAGAAACAAAGACAGAGACGATTCCTGCCACTGGACACAAGTTTGGTGATTGGCAGACCGTAACAACACAGAGTGTCTTTACCGGTGGAGTACAGAAACGGATCTGTAATGTCTGCGGAAAAGAAGAAACTAGAAATGTTGGCAATCAGCTGAAAGCTACGATCAAAACTAATGCATCATCCTTGAAGCTGAAACGCAAACAGGCAACAAAGAAATTTGTCGTAAGTGGACTTGCAACGGGAGATTCTGTAAAATCATGGACAAGCAGCAATCAGAAGATTGTAAAAGTTTTCGGAAGTAGAAACGGAGCATGTACGATCAAAGCAGGAAATAAGACTGGAAAAGCCAAGATCACGATCACACTGGCATCAGGACTTAAAAAGACGATCAATGTAACCGTTCAGAAAAATGCGGTTGCTTGTACAGCAATTAAAAACGTATCAAAGAAGCTGACATTGAACCGAAAGAAGTCTTATCAGTTAAGACCAGTGATCAATCCGATTACATGTACTTCTAAGGCTAAATATAAGACTTCCAACAAAAAGATCGTAAAAGTGACATCAAGAGGAAAGATCACAGCTGTGAAGAAAGGAAAAGCAAAGATCGTAGTCATGGTTGGCAAGAAAAAGTTTGTTTGTACGGTAACGGTTCGATAAGGAGGTAACGAAATGATTGATATTATGGAAATATCAGATAATGTTGATTTTATCGTGAATTACCCCTCCCATGCGGTACAGTAGTTCCTATGGAAGTGGCTTCTAACA
>OHXI01000446.1_pt1 | contig 16774 bp, 7 predicted proteins | sample 1579941 | NCBI WGS metagenome assembly OHXI01 (sample SAMEA3882553, study PRJEB24775) | human gut metagenome | biome: human-associated habitat; feature: intestine environment; material: feces | place: Netherlands | collected 2009/2010
CTGTATCACCAGAAGAAGCAAGGCCAGGAGATATTATCTTTTTCACTGGGACGTATGATGCGGGAGAGCCGGTTACCCACGTAGGAATTTATGCCGGAGATGGACAGATGATCCATTGTGGAAATCCAATTCAGTATACGTCCATTAATTCTGCATACTGGCAGTCTCATTTTTATGCTTTTGGCAGGCCATAAGGAGGGGCGTATTTGAACATTGAACGAATAAAAGAAGAACTTGCAAGAACCTACGTTAAGATTGAAAAGCTACAGAAAAAAGCAAGGGATCTGGAAGAACAGAAGAAACAGGCAGAGGATATGGAGTATCTGAAAATTATCCGAAGCAATGGAGTTTCCGCAGAGGAACTTCAGTTGATGATTGATATCAGTAAGGAGGAACAAAAAAAGATATTGGAAACCAGAGAAAAGGAGCAGACAGAAAATGAAGAAATTTCATAAAAGAGCAGCTGTATTTTTAACCGCAGCTACGTTAGCAGGACTTCCGGCAGGAGCTTTCTTTTATAGTTCGCCCGGAAGTCTGACTGTATGGGCAGATAATGTAGAAGTGGAATCATCAGAAGAAAGCAGCCCGGAAGATGTTGATTTTTCAGATGGATCAGAAGCTGAAATTCATGCAGATCCAGTGGAACAGGCACAGGAAGATGCAGGAAATGATGTGACGGAAACACCAGAAGTAGGGATTACCTTTACAGAACCCGAAGGCTGGCAGACAGATACGGCAACCGTAAAAATTCAAGTGGAAGATACAAAGAATACAGGTGCTTTTTCTATTGCAAAAGTAGAAGCAAGACTTTCAGAAAATGGAGGATGGTCAGACATAACCGGAAATATGGAAGTATCCATCTCTTCTAATTGTAGTGTTTATGTGAGAGTTACCGATCAGAATGGAAATACTTATGAGCAGAATCGTTACATAGAGTGTTTTGATAAAACCAAACCAACTATTATTGCGGCTGCGAAGAATGGGATACTGATCGTGCAGGGAGTTGATGCGGAATCGGGAATTGCTGCTTTGTATGTCAATGGAAATGAATTCACAGAACTGACGAATAATACATTAAATGTCCGTTTGCAAAAAGCGGATACTTCCTATGAATACTTTACCCTGCAGGCAAAAGACAAAGCAGGAAATATGTCAGAGATTTATAAAGTAGGAAACCCTTATTATGAAAATCCAGATGCAGTAAAAGAGAATACAGAGGTTTCCGGAACGGAGCAGAATGCAGCTTCTTTGCCAGCCGATGGAACTGCAAGTAAGCCCACCAGTGCTACGGCAACCGTAACGGAACATCAGACAACGAATGAGACTGCTACTGCACCAACAGAACCAGAAAACACAGGAAATGACGGATACAGAAGCAGATACCGGACGGGTGCAGGGAGAAAGTTCTGCTTCCGGCATGTCAACAGGAACAGTTCAGGACAAAGGGGGAAAGGAATTTTATACGATCAAGACAAAAAGTGATAAGGTTTTTTATCTGATCGTAGATAAGGATAAAACGGATGAAAATGTTTATCTTCTTACAGAGGTAGGCGAAAATGATCTGTTGAACTTTACGGATACCAACATGGTCACACTTCCACAGAACCAGGCTATTGCAGAATCCGCACTGCCACTTGAAACAGAGAAGATTACAGAGACACCGGAACCAGAAGTTACGATCATACCGGAAGAAAAGGAAGAACCTGAGAAGAAAAGCAATAATTCCGGCACGATTTTATTAATGCTGCTGGTTCTGGCAGGAGTTTGTGGTGCTTACTATTATTGGAAATTTATGAAAGGAAGAAATACTTCTTTTGATTATGAAGAGGACGAGGACGACGATGAGGAGGAAGATACAATTCGTGAGGATGATGAAGAATTAGAAGAATATGAAATGGAAGGTGAAGTAGAAGACGAAGAATCAGAGGAATAACTTTGTTTCACTTAATTACAGCGACAGGTGCAGAAAGGAGATTGAAAATTGCAGCTTGTAATTGCGGAAAAACCCAGCGTAGCCAGAAACATTGCGAAGGTGCTTCATGCCACAAACGTAAAAGATGGCTACCTGGAAGGAAAAGAATATCTGGTTTCCTGGTGTATTGGGCATTTGATTGAACTGGCTAGTGCGGATCAGTACCGGGATGACTGGAAAGCATGGAAATATGAAACACTTCCCATGATCCCGGAGAATTGGAAATATCAGATTAAAGAAAGTACCAAAGGGCAGTTTCGGGTTTTAAAGGAACTGCTTCACAGAGCAGATATCACAGAAGTTATATGTGCAACAGATGCAGGAAGAGAAGGGGAGTTGATTTTCCGTCTGGTATATAACCAGGCAGAATGTAAACTTCCCTTTAAAAGACTGTGGATTTCTTCCATGGAGGAAAAAGCAATTCTGGAAGGATTTCAGCAGCTGAAAGATGGACATGAATATGATGATCTTTATTATTCTGCAGTGGCGCGAAGTGAAGCAGACTGGCTGGTAGGAATTAATGCCACCAGACTGTTTACGGTACTGTATCACCATCGGTTGATTGTAGGTCGGGTGCAGACACCTACACTTGCAATGCTGGTGGAACGGGAAAAGAGCATCGAGAACTTCCAGAAAGAGAAGTATTATCTGGTTCATCTTCTGATGGATGGATTGGATGCCGTAAGCAGCCGGATAAAAGAGAAAAGTGCTGCCGTTCAGATGATGGAGGATATGAAGGATGAAACTGCACAGATTCTTTCAGTAAAGAAAGAGAAGAAAAAGGTACAGCCGCCGAAATTATATGATCTGACCACATTACAGAGGGAAGCAAATCGTCTTCTTGGATTTACGGCACAGCAAACCTTGGACTATACCCAAAGCCTTTATGAGAAGAAACTGGTGACGTATCCAAGGACGGATAGCCAATATCTTACAGATGATATGGAAGAAAATGCTCTTCTGGTTGTCGGGGCAGTAAATAGTATGTTTCCTGAAATGTCAATAAAGGGTTCAGAACCAGAAATAAAGAGACTTTTGAACAGTAAAAAGGTATCAGATCATCATGCAATTATACCAACGGTAGAAATTGCAAACATGGATTTAAAAGCAATTCCGGGTGGAGAAAGGGAAATTCTCATGCTGATTGCATCAAAGTTATTATGTGCATCGGAACAGGAATACATATATGAGAGTATTAAGACTGAAATTTCCTGTCATGGAGAACTGTTTACTGCATCTGGAAAGAATGTTCTCCAATATGGATGGAAAGAAGTGGAAGAACGGTTCTTTAAATCATATGGGAAAAATGCAGAAAAGCCAGAAGAGGAGGAAAGTGATTTTCCAGATATAAAAATAGGACAGGTATTTGAATGTGTTGTTGTAAAATTTAGTGAACATTTTACAGCACCGCCGAAACATTATACGGAGGATACGCTCCTTAGTGCCATGGAACACGCTGGAAGCTCGGATACGATAGAAGACGCAGAGAGAAAAGGGCTTGGAACTCCGGCTACCAGGGCAGCGATTATTGAAAAACTGATTGAGAAAGGCTTTATTGAGCGTAAAAAGAAGCAGATATTACCTACAGCAGATGGAAGAAATCTGATCAGGATTCTTCCGGAAATGATCAAATCACCAAAACTTACAGCAGAATGGGAAAATGATCTGACACTGATTTCCAGAGGCCAGAAAAATGTAGAAGAATTTCTCTTCGAAATTGAAAAAATGGTTACCAAATTGGTAAGTGATAATGGACAGCCAGTGGAAGAATACCAGAAACTATTTTCAGATGGTCGGAAAGAAATTGGAAAATGCCCAAGATGTGGCAATAAGGTTTATGTGGGAAAGAGAAATTATTATTGTTCAGGAAGTGATTGCAGTTTTACTTTATGGAAAAATAACCGATTTTTTGAAAGCCAGGGAAAAACTCTTGATGAAGCAACTGTCAGGAAGCTGCTGAGTGAGAAGCAGGTGCATTTCAAAGATCTGGTATCAGAGAAAACAAAAAGGAAGTATGAAGCAACTATAAAGATGGAGGTTTCAGAAACCGGAAATCCAAAGTTTCAGTTGATTTTCCCGGAACGGAAGAAAGGAAAAAAGAATGAAGAATAAAAAAAATATGAGAAGATTTTTGTCGGGATTCTTGGCAATGCTTACAGTGTTATCTACAATTCTATCTCCAATACTGTCCTATGCGGCAGATGTAGTGCCAGTGCCAGAAGAGCCACCGTTATACGAAGAGGTAAAAAATGAACTTGATGCAGATGAGGTGGTAAAAGCAAAAGATCTGGAACTGGAAACAGGCAGTATTTTTGAAGTGGAGAAAGATTTTACCGGACTGGAAATACCAGATGAAAAAAAGGTGAAGATCACTTTCCATGAGGCAAAAAATGAGGAAAAACAGGACTTTACAACAGATTACGAAGATACATACAAAGCTGTTTATTATGTAGAGCCAGTAAGCGGGCATCCAATTTATCAGATTTATCGTAAGCTGATTGTAAAGGAAGCTGCGGTACAGGTTGCTGAATCTGAGAATCAGGAATCTGTAAGCAATCAGGAAAATGAGAATGAAGCAGAAGACGAGGAGCCAGCCATAGGCTCTGCAGAGAGTGAAGAACCTGTGCAGGATGAGGTAAATGCAGAAATTCCGTCAGAGGATGAAATTTATGAAGAAGTAACTCCGACAGAAATTCCTGTTGAGGAAGAGCCAATAGACACATTAATCCCGGAAAACCCGTCTGAGGAAGTTTCAACAGAAGAACCAGCCATAGATAATCCGGATACAGACAGCACATTTGAAGAAATTGCAGATACAGATCCGGAAGAAATGCCAGAGGCGACAGACGACTCTTTTACAGATGGAACAGAGAAAACAGAAGATGCAGATGGAAATTATCAGGTAAATATTGTTCGTGGAGAGGAATTTCATATTGAGCTGAACCATGAAGATGGACAGTATCAGCCAGGAGAAACCGTTGTATTTTCCGGAGATATGCCGCAAGGCAGCTTAATTGCAGTAGGAACAACAAAAGTACAAGCAAACCAGACAGAGAATACAGAAGATTTATTATATTCAGAGGTGACTTATCACGAAGAATCGGATAAATTCAGTTTTGAAATGCCAGCAGATGACATTGATCTAAGTGTTTCCACGGATCAGGCAGAGAACGGTATCATGTTACTTGCAGCCGATACTCCATGGGATGATGCAACAAATATTGAAGCAAATAAATATTACTATTATTCAGATGGCCAGCTTCATCCGTTTGATACAGTTATGGGACAGGGTGGAAATGACAGCTACAAATATGTTCGTTACAAAGCAGGCGGAAAGACTTATACAGTAAATGCGTATTGTATGCAGCACTCCATGCAGTCACCTCCAAGTGGGACAACATATAAAAATATGGTTGAACTGGATGAAGGTGGAGATGATAAATATTTGAGAAAAGCCTTATTCTATGGATATGGCGGTCCAGGATGGGGACATACATTCAATGGATATAATGTAAAATCCATTATGGAAAAATATGGATGCAGTTCTGAGACAAGAGCCATGCAGCATTACCTGGTTGACTATTTATATGATGGCGAATCCGGATTTGGAGGTGCGCTTTCTACAACCGCTAAAAATATGCTGAAAGAGATTAAAGCAGCTCTTGCTAAAATGCCTGATCCGACAGCAATGAAACTTCTTCCAGGACTTTCCGTTAATGCAACGGGAAAGGAAACAGAAAGTTTTACCTGGAAGGCAAATGAAGCATTTACCATTACCATTCATCTGGAGAACGGAGTAAGCCTTGTTAATGAAACCACAGGAAAAACGGCATCTGGAAATGTCACTGTAAAGGGTGGAGAGAAATTCCATCTTGTAGCTACAACAGCCAATATGGGTAGCCTGAAAGGAAAGTATGCGATTACATCTAATTTCCCTTTGGATTTCCATGCAATGCTCTTAAAATTGGAGAGTTCACAGGACATTGGTTTTGGCTACTATACAGATTCCTCTGACCTGCAGATTACAGTTGACTGGCCGGAAGAAGCAGTTATTGAAATTACAAAGAAAGATGGAGATACTGGAAAAAATCTAGCTGGAGCCGTGTATGGGGTATATAGTGATAACGCCTGCACAAAGCTGATTGCTAAAATGCCGCCAACAGACAGCAATGGTTCTTCACGTGCAACTCTTACTAAGACACAGGATACAGTTTACTTAAAGGAAATTACAGCACCAGAAGGTTATGTTGTCCAGGCTTCTTCGTATGGAGTGAAATTAGTAGTTGGCAGTACAACCAAACAGACTGTAACGGACAAAGAGCAGAAAGGAAATCTGACCGTTTATAAAGAGGGTGAGGTTTTCGTAGGAGCTGTATCTGATGAAAATGGAACTTCATTCCAGTATGAGAAACGCCGTCAGAAAGGAGCCGTTTATAACGTATATGCTGCCGAGGATATTGTAACAGCAGGTGGAAAAACAGTTTACAAAAAAGGCGCAGAAGTAGCGAAAAATCTGATCACAGGTGAGAACGGTTCTGTAACGGTAAAGAACCTTCCGCTTGGAAGCTATAATGTAACAGAAGCACAGGCCCCGGAAAATTTTTATAATGCAAAAGAAACAAAAAAAGTAACCATTTCTTATGCAGGGCAGACTGCAGAAGCGGCTTTCTCAGAGACTACCTTTACAAATGACCGTCAGAAAGCAGTGGTGCAGGTGATAAAGAAAGACAAAGATACTGAAAATACACTATCCGGAGGGCATTTTGCTCTGTTTGCAGCGCAGGATATGAAAACTGTGGATGGAAAAGTAGCAGTAAAAAAAGATGCTCTGATTGAGACTGCAATTACTGGTACTGATGGAAAAGCAGCATTTAAAGCAGATCTTCCAGTGGGATTTTCTTATTATGTAAAAGAAGTCCAGGCTCCGGCTGGTTATGTCAGAAATGAGAAAGATACTTATTCTTTCCAGTTCAGTTATACCAATGATGAACAGGCAAAAATTTCTTTCAGTCATACTTTTGTGAATGACAGGGTCAGTGCTGCAATCTCTTTGAATAAAAAAGATGCCGAGACAAAAGAAAATAAGGCACAGGGAGATGCTTCCCTGGAAAATGCGGTGTATGGACTTTATGCAAGAAACGACATTACCCATCCAGATGGAAAGACAGGCGTTATTTATAAAGCCGGAAGCCAGATTGGTACGCTAACTACCGATAAAGAAGGAAAAGCAAGGATAGAGAATCTTTATCTTGGAGAGTATTACATCAAGGAAATTACCCCATCCGTAGGATATCTGGCAGACGAGCATGAATATGATCTTGTATGCAGTGATGAAGGTGATCTGACAGCGGTTGTAGAAAAAGAGTGTACCTCACTGGAAACGGTGAAGAAACAGCCGTTTGAACTTATTAAAGCTGCCAATAATGGAGACACAGATGCTGCATTACTATCCGGAGCTGGATTTAGTGCATATCTGGTATCTTCTTTGGTGGTAAAAGAGGATGGAAATTATGATTTTTCCTCTGCAGAGCCGGTTGTGATCGGTGAAAATGGAGCAACGGAAATTTTTACAAATGAGAAAGGCTATGTAAAATCCATTGCAATTCCATATGGAACATATCTGGTGAGAGAAACTACAACACCCCATAATTACAAACCTGTAGATGATTTTATTGTCCGGGTTACAGAGAATAAACCAACAGAGCCGCAGACATGGAGAGTTCTTTTGGATAAAGAATTTTCTGCAAAACTGAAAATTATCAAACAGGATGATGAGACTAAAAAATCTGTTCTAATTCCGGGAACAGAGTTTAAAATTTATGATCTGGATCATGAAAAATATGTAGAGCAGGTAACTACATATCCGACAACCGTTACACATATCTCTTATTTCACAGATACAGATGGATATCTGATCCTGCCGCAGAATTTAAAAATCGGTCATTATAGAATCGAAGAGGTAACAGCACCGGACGGTTATACCATTAACAAAAATTATGTCGAAATACAGGTGGACACCAATACCCTGTATCAGACTGATCCGGTATCAGGTGATGTAATCATTGAAGTTGTATATGAGAATCATCCGGTGAAAGGAAAACTCACTGTACAGAAAAAAGGAGAGGTTCTTTCGACCTATAAGAATGATTTTAAGTATGAAGTTCAGAATCTTTCCGGTGCAGTATATGAAGTGTATGCTGCAGAGGATATCTATACAGCAGATTTCCAGAAAGATGATACAGGAAAAAGAATCCTGAAATATGCAAAGGGTGCAAAAGTTGCAGAACTGACAACGGATGAATCCGGAAAAGCAGATCTTGATAATCTGCCTCTAGGAGAATACAAAGTTGTAGAAAAGACTGCACCGGAGGGATTTGTATTAAATGAAGAAGAACAGAAGATTTCTTTCGTCTATGCAGACCAGGATACACCAGTGATCTCACAGAGTGCAGAGTTTATAAATGACCGCCAGAAAGTAGAAGTGTCAGTTGTGAAAAAAGATGCTGAAAATGAGAAAGGGCTTTCTGGAGCAGAGTTTGGTCTTTACGCAAAAGAGGATATAAAAGCAGGGGATAAGGTACTGGTAAAAGCAGACGAACTGCTTACAAAAGCGGTAACAGGTGAAGATGGAAAAACTGTTTTTGAGCAGGATCTGCCATTTGGAACTTATTATATAAAAGAACTGGCAGCACCAGATGGTTTTGTATCTTCAGATGAGCAGATTGAGGTGACTGCGAAATATCAGGGACAGGAAGTAAAAACAGTAAAACTGGAAACCGTTTTTAAGAATGAGCCGACAACAACTGAATTTACGAAATCAGATATTACAACAGGTGTGGAACTTGACGGAGCAACACTGACGGTTTTGGATTCAGACGGAAAAGAAGTAGAAAAATGGACTTCTGTAAAAGGAAAAGCTCATGTAATAAAAAGACTCCATGTGGGAAAAACCTACACACTTCGGGAAGAGTTTGCACCATATGGTTATCTGCAGGCGGAGGAAGTGAAATTTACAGTTTCTGATACTGCAGATGTTCAAAAAGTAGAAATGAAGGATGCTGTTCCGGTTGGACGAATCATCATCAATAAAAAAGGTGAATTTGTCAAGGAAGTTACCTGGAAAGATATGCTGGCAGGCGGCATGGACGCAGCATTTGGCTATGTTACAGGTTCTTTGAAAGATGTTACTTTTGAAATTTATGCAGCGGAGGATATCAAGGCTGCAGATGGGGAAAGCAGTGATTATTATAAAAAGGACGAACTGGTAGCAACAATTACGACAGATGCTCTTGGATATGCAAGATCAGAAGATCTTCCTTTAGGCAAATATTATGTAAAGGAAAAAGAGGCGGCGGATGGATATGTTCTGGATGGAGAAATCAGAGAGGTTGATCTGACTTATCGTGATCAGAATACTCCGGTTGTGACTTATGATGAGGACTGGCAGAATAACCGCCAGAAAGCAAAAGTAACTGTAGTTAAGAAAGAAAAAAATACAGACCGTGTTCTGGAAGGCGGAGTATTTGCACTTTATACAAAGAATGATATTTTAAATGCAGAAGGCGAAGTAATCCTGAAAGCAGATACCATGATCGAGCAGAAAGCTACGGATCAGGATGGAAGGATTGTATTTACGGCAGATCTTCCAATCAATGGCAGCTACTATGTAAAAGAAGTTCAGGCTCCTGCTGGATTTGTGACAACAGAAGAAATCAAGGAATTTGATTTTGCTTATGCGGGAGAAGAGGTTGCAGAAGTATCCTTTGAGTTCACTTATGAAGATGAGCCAACTACTTTTGAAATCACAAAATCAGATATTACAACCGGGGAAGAATTACCAGGTGCAAAACTGAAAGTATCTGATTCAGAGGGAAACGTTGTGGATGAGTGGACATCCGGAAGCACACCACACATCATTAAGGAACTGGAAGTTGGAAAGAAATATACATTAACAGAGACAATTCCTGCTGATGGCTATGCAACTGCAGAATCCATTACGTTTGTAGTAGAAAATACTGCAGATATACAGAAAGTAGAAATGCAGGACGATACAACAAAAATTCTGATCAGTAAGGTGGATATGACAGATGGAAGCAGCGAGGTCAAAGGTGCGAAGCTGTATATCCTTAATGAAAACCAGGAAGTTATGGAAAGCTGGACATCTGGTGATCAGCCCCATTATGTAGAGAAACTTCCAATCGGTACTTATACATTATTGGAGGAAACAGCACCGAAGGGTTACATTGTGGCAAATAAAGTGATATTTGAGATTAAGGACACCGGAGATATTCAGGGAGCCAAAATGGAAGATGAACAGGCAATGGGCAAGGTGATCTTAAATAAAACAGATAAAGATACCAAGAAGCCAATGAAAGGTGTAAAATTTGCCCTTTGTGACAGTAAAGGTAAAGTTCTGGAAACTCTGGTAACAGACAGTGCCGGCCATGCAGAATCAAAAAATTATCCGATTGCGACTTTTAAGAATGGGCAGTATAAAAAAGCAATCACATATATCCTGAAAGAAACAAAAACACTGGATGGCTATCAGCTTGATGAAACCGAGCATAAGATTCAGTTTGAATATGTCAATGACCGTACTCCTGTGATTGAATATACTCTGGATCTGACAAATAAGAAAGCTCCGGAAAAAGACACTCCGGAAACATCAGAAAACCAGGGAGTCAGCACTCCTGGTTCCCATGGTTCTGATGCGACTTCTGTATCCAATTCACCAAAAACAGGAGATAATACAAATATTGCTATTTTTGTGCTGGCACTTGCAGTATCAGCAGGATGTCTGGGAACTGTAGTGACAGTTAAGAGAAAACGCAAATGATAATATAAATAGTGTTCTGGGGCTGTGGTTACTGCACAGCCCCATTTTGAAAAGGAGAAGAAATTGAAATTAGGAGCAAGAATAAGAAAAATCCGTATGTTTCGCAAGCTAACGCAAAAAGAACTGGGGCGCAGGTTAGGGTATGGAGAAAATAGTGCAGATGTGAGAATTGCCCAATATGAAAGCGGACAGCGCACGCCAAAACAGGAAACGCTTATCCGGATAGCAGAAATATTGGAAGTTGATGTCCGGAATTTTTTAAGTCCTGGAATTGCGACAATGGACGAATTAATGGAAACTTTATTCTGGATGGATGAAGAAAATAGAGGGCTTTTTCATCTGTTCCTGCTAAATGATTCAGAAAGTGAAATGGCTGGAATCACAATAAGGGATAAAAAAACAATGTCTTATCTGCAGGAATGGATGGGGAAAAAGCAGAAATTGGGCGATGGAAGAATCACAGAAGAGGAATATCTGGAATGGAAACTGCATTGGCCAGAGAATAAGAGAAAAACAGAATATAAAACCGTATGAAGTAAAAAGGAATTGCTTTGCGGAGAGTTACCTGTTAGAATATTACTGGAGTAACCGTGTACAGGGTTGGTAAAAACCTCCTGGATTTTCAGATTCCGTTAAGGGATACAGAAGAAGGGAGGTGGAGCGAATGGATACATACGAAGTCTTGAGCTTATTGTTCTTAGGCGGTACGTTTCTGATTGCTTTGCTTGCCTATTTGGATAATAGGGACAACAAGCGAAAAAAATAGCCTACCCTGTCTGCCAACAGGATAGGCAGCTCTCTTTGAGAGCAAAATAAATTAAAACCTAATCCAGGAGCATCCACCTTGTGGGCGGTTACTCTTTTCAATTAGAATATAGCATTTTCTCTCCGAAAAGTAAAGTACATTTTATGCAGCCAATTCTAAAAAGAGAGGGCTGTTTTTTTATTGACAGGAGGGAAGTTAAATGTCTAAACTACAGGACATCCGAAACTTGGTGCAGGAACATGCCGTATCAGTGAGCAGTTCGCCAGGGGATTGGATGGATTATATGGACACAGCATCAAGGTTATATCGTTATTCTTTTTCAGACCAGCTTCTGATCCATGCACAGCGTCCAGACGCAACAGCCTGTGCATCACTGGAACTATGGAATGAAAAGATGTTACGCTGGGTAAATCGTGGTGCAAGAGGAATTGCCCTGTTTGATGAAACCTGGCAGAATACCAAACTTCGTTATGTGTTTGATATTTCGGATACCCACATGGTAGCCGGAGGCAGAAGCCCGTATCTGTGGCAGATGCAGGAACACCAGAGAGAAGAGATCCTCACCCATCTGGCAGAGGTCTATGCTCTGGAAGAAAAGGATACAGCAACTTTGCAGGACGCATTGATGGCGGTCGCAAGGGAAATGGTCAATGACAATCTGGAGGAATACCTGGATGGATTGGAATATGCTGTAGAAGGTACTTATCTGGAAGATCTGGATGAGGTGACGATCCGCAGTGATTTCCGTCAGCTGGCAACAGACAGTGTTTACTATCTGCTTTCCAGGCGATGCGGGCTTGACCCGATGGAACTTCTGGAAGAAGAGGACTTCATGCATATCACAGATTATAACCATCTGTCAGTTCTCACCTTCCTTGGAAATGCGGCAAGCCAGCTCAGTGAGAGTATTCTGATTGATATTGGAAAGACCGTACATAAAATTTCTCTGGAAGAAGCGAGAAAAGAGGTTGAAAATTCCAATGAAAGGAATTATAATAACTTTAACACGTTAATGCGCGAAACTAAATACCAGGATGCAGAAACGAAAAAAGAAGAAAATATTGAAAATGAAGGAGGAACCGATTATGGAACTGACATATCATCGCAAGGGAGATTACCTGTTTCCGAATCTGACCGTCGAAGAGGAAGAAGTGACGATCGGGAAATATGGGATGCTGCGGAGGACATTTCTGAAAGAACACAAGAACAGCCTTTATCAGAGCCTGTTCCTGACCGGGAAGCTGAACAGCCATCTGGAACAGATCGAGAAAGCAGCACAGGAGAGAATGGACAGCCAGATGGAGAAATTACTGGAGAAGAATCCGGCACCGGACAAGGAAGCAGATCCGATGGCATGGACAGCACACATGAACGCACTGATGGCAACAGCGGAAGAGAGCATCTTGACGGAATTGGTATACAGTTAGTCGAAGATACAAGAGAAGATGGATTGAGTAAAGCAGAGGAAGAGATCGCCTCTGCTTTATCTTTGCCCGAATATCCCACCGCAAATGAACAAAGACGGCAGATCGAGGAAAGGGCAGCTGCCCTTTATGCCGGAGAAATCCCGATTCCAGAGGAAGTTGTTGATGAGATCTTACGGACAGGAGGAAACCGGAAAGCCAGCCAGCTCCGGATCATCTATAATTTCATGAGTGAACAGACACCGGAGGAATATACGGAGTTTGTGAAGCGTGAATACCGCAAAGGTGGAAAAGGGTTTCAGATTGATGGAAATGAATATTCAGTCTGGTTTGATGAAACCGGGATGCAGATCGCAGTAGGGCATACGGTTACAGACTATATCTTAGATAAGGCATTTTTATCATGGGAAGATGTCAGCGGACGTATCCATCAGCTTTTAGACCAGGGTGAATATGCACCGCAGTCTGTATTGGATGCGGCAAGAAGTAATGCAGTAAAAGAACACGCCCAGGCTCTTGCCTATATGAAAGGGGATATGGCAGAAGGAGTAGCGGAGATTGTTTTTGACGAAGAGGACTTACCACATCTTCGCAGTATCTATCCGGAGATCACGGATTATCTGGAAGAAAAGCTGGAGGATCCCCAGTGGCTTTCGGAACTGAATGAAAGACTGGATGCACTGGCAGAAGCCTATGAAGAAAATCATTCTATTATGCGTTTCCATCATTATAATCCTATAAATATCTCAAAGCAGTTTCAGAAGTTTGCGGATGAGGTGATTCCTTATCAGGCTAGGGAGGGCTTTGCCTGGAAAGAACATCCGATGTTCATTACACAGGATGAGATTGATGCTTATCTTGCAGGAGGTGGAGCGTATTCGCAGGGCAGGCTTAGGACGTATTCCTTTTATCTGCTGCATGAAGATGAAAGATCGAGGACAGGTTTTATCAAGGAACAGTATGGGATCGGTGGAAGCAGTCATGCACTGTCTGGTGCCGATGATTCACACGCAAACTATGATGGAAAAGGATTGTTTCTTGCAAGAGGTGCTTATGGGAATCCATATACGTCAATTTTATTATCCTGGAATAAAGTTGCAAACAGAGTAGCTTATCTGATAAAGAATGACCAGTTCCTGCAGGCAGAAGATTATGCTCGTATGCCGGAATATGAACGAGAGCAGATGGCAAATAAGGTACTCCGCTTTTATGACCGTCTTCCGGAAGAGATAGACAGACCCTTTACAGATGACTTCTTCTGGGAAAAACCAGGAAAAGAAATGGAGGCAGTATTAGAGAATCCAGAGCAGACAGAGGAACTGTTACAGAAGATGGATGCAGCATTGGCAGCTCTGCCATTGGATTTTGAAGCGTATGGGACAAACTATCAGCAGAAAACAGAACTTCTTTCGGAACTTCATCAGTATGCAGAAGGAACCTATACGATATTCCCGACACCAGAAGCAGAACCATTCTTTACAGAACCGTCAGGGCACCAGATGACCATGTTTGATTTCTTGGATACGAAGGCAGTGGCAGAACCGACCGTAGTAGATATGTCAGATGTGGAGGAAATAGAAGAGGAAGAGGTTACTGCCAAAGAAGATATTCCGGAAAGTCAGGAACAGGAAAAAGCTGTGTTAGAACCACACAACTTCCGTATCCAGGATAATGACCTTGGTGCAGGCGGTCCGAAAGCAAAGTATAAAGCAAATATGGAAGCCATCCATTTATTGCAGACTCTGGAGCAGGAAGAACGTCTGGCAACACCCGAAGAACAGGAAATCTTATCCCGTTATGTTGGCTGGGGTGGTATCCCACAGGCATTTGAGGAGAATAACAGCAGCTGGGCAAATGAGTATCTGGAATTAAAGAATACCTTATCACCAGAAGAATACAGTGCAGCAAGGGCATCGACCTTAAATGCTTTTTATACGTCCCCGACCGTGATCCGAAGTATGTATGAAGCACTGGAAAATATGGGACTGAAACAGGGAAATATTCTGGAACCGTCCTGTGGTGTCGGTAACTTTATGGGACTGATCCCGGAGAGTATGGGCAAAGCCAATATGTACGGTGTGGAGCTTGACCCAGTTTCGGGCAGGATTGCAAAACAGCTTTATCAGAAAAATAAGATTGCCGTACAGGGATTTGAGGAAACCAGTTATCCGGACAGCTTTTTCGACTGTGTGATAGGCAATGTTCCATTTGGGGCGTATCAGGTCAGTGACCGCAGATATGACCGGCATCATTTTATGATCCATGATTATTTTATTGCAAAATCCCTTGATCTGGTGCGTCCCGGTGGCGTAGTGGCTGTGGTAACTTCCAGTGGAACGATGGATAAGCAGAATCCGGAAGTCCGACAGTATTTTGCAAATCGGGCTGATCTGCTTGGGGCAATCCGCTTACCGAACAATGCTTTCCAGAGAAATGCCAATACCAGTGTGGTTGCGGATATTCTGTTTTTCCAGAAAAGGGACAGGGCTGCGATCACAGAGCCAGACTGGGTACAGTTAAAAACCACATCAGAAGGCTATACGGTCAATTCTTATTTTGCTGACCACCCGGAAATGGTGCTTGGGGATTTCACAACAGAAAGTACCCAGTACGGAAAACAGGAAGTGACGGTAAAGGCAAAAGAGGGAGCAGATCTGGCAGAACAGTTAAAAGATGCGGTACAGCATATCCAGGGAACCATCACAGAGCAGGAGATTTCGGACACGGAACTGGAAGAACAGGTGGTATCCATACCGGCAGATCCGAACATTAAGAACTTCAGCTTTGCACTTGTCGGAGAGGATATTTATTACAGGGAAAATTCTGTTATGAATAAGATGGAACTTCCTGTTGTGACAGGCGAACGTGTCAAAGGCATGGTTGCCATCCGGGATGCAACAAACAGGCTTCTGGAACGGCAGTTGGAAGAATGCAGTGATGAAGAGGTTGCCAGCTTACAGGCTGAATTGAAACGGGTTTATGACAGCTTTACTGCAAAGTATGGATTACTCAACAGCAATGCAAATAAAAGGGCATTCAGCATGGACAGCAGCTATTGCCTTTTGACTTCCCTTGAATTTCTGGACGAAAAGGGCGAGTTGAAGCGGAAAGCAGACATATTTACGAAAAGGACGATCCGCAGGGCAGAGCCGGTAACATCGGTAGATACTGCAAGTGAGGCACTGGCGGTATCTATCGGGGAAAAGGCGAAAGTGGATATTCCTTATATGATGGAGCTTACCGGAAAAACAGAGGAGGAGGTCACAGAGGAGCTTACAGGCGTTATCTTTAAGAATCCGCTTACAGATAAATGGGAGCCATCCGACGAGTATCTTTCCGGGAATGTCAGGGAGAAGCTGAACATTGCAAGGCAGTTTGCAGAAAACCATTCAGAATATATGGTCAATGTGCAAGCACTGGAACGGGTACAGCCGAAAGACCTGGACGCTTCCGAGATTGAAGCAAGGCTTGGTGCAACTTGGATTTCTCCAGACTATATTACAGAGTTCATGGCAGAAACATTCCATACACCACGACAGCATATCAATTATGAGCGTATGAAAGTACAGTATGCGGAAGTGACCGGACAGTGGAATGTAAAAGGAAAGAACGTGGACAGCAGCAATAACCCGCTTTCCACCGCAACTTACGGAACACAGAGGGCAAATGCTTACAGGCTGTTGGAGGATGCACTGAATCTGCGTGACACAAAAATCTATGACACGATACATGATGCGGATGGGGAACATCGGGTACTGAACCGGAAAGAAACTACC
>OHXI01000449.1_pt1 | contig 16606 bp, 15 predicted proteins | sample 1579941 | NCBI WGS metagenome assembly OHXI01 (sample SAMEA3882553, study PRJEB24775) | human gut metagenome | biome: human-associated habitat; feature: intestine environment; material: feces | place: Netherlands | collected 2009/2010
CATTCAAGCGCGCTACCAAAACTGCGCTACACCCGGATATCTGTAAGCATTTGTCGCTCACAGCTTGATTAGTATACCCGACTTTTCCCGTTTTGTCAAGCGCTTTTTCCAAATTTCTTATGCCGTTTTTACATTTTGCTTTCCCGGCCTTTGCCCGCCGAAGGGATGCGCGAAAGAGCGTTATTTTCAAAAATCGCTATACACATCTTCCTCGTCATCCTCGCAGATCGGGGTGGTGTCGTCCGGCGGTGCGCCAAACTCTACCGTGGCAAAGGCCAGCGCGAACACGCTGTCCGCCCCGGCATGGAGCAGTGCCTGTGCGCAGGCGGCAGCGGTCGTGCCGGTGGTGATGACGTCATCTACCAGCAGGATGCGCTTGCCCTCCACCTGCTGCGGCTGTGCCGCCCGGAACGCGCCTGCTACGTTGGCCATACGCTGCTCCAGCGGCAGACCAGCCTGATGCCGTTTGGCGCGGGTGCGCACCAGCGCCTGCGGTGCCAGCGGCACCTCCATGGCTTTTGCCAGCGGCAGCGCCATCAGTTCCGGCACGTTGTAGCCGCGCTTTTTGCCGGTGGCCGGCACCGGCACGATCAGATCGTACCCGATAGCTGCCCACGACACCGGCTGCGGGAGCAGCTCGCCGTACTGTACGGTCAGTTCTCCGCCAAAGGCCAGCTGCACCAGACGGTTGCCCATCTCCACAGCCCGCCACGGCTTGCCCTGATACTTTGTGCTCAGGATGCCGCGCCGCACACAGCCGCTGTAGCGGTAGGGCGCAGCTGCACCGGCCAGATTGCTGATATAGTGCTGCGCCGGGTCCAGCCGGATACCCGGCTTGCGGCGCAGCGCTTCCAGCTGCTCTGCACAGTCCGGGCAATCCCGTACATCTCCCAGCACCCGGCCGCAGAAGGGGCACTCACGCGGGTAGAGCAGCTGCCGTACCGCCCGCAGCGCCCTGCGCCGGGGGTCATAGTAGTCCATCAGTCCTTTTTGACTGCCACGATCACCCGCACGCGCTTGCCTGCTGCGCAGCCAAAGTTATCGTACCAGCCGGTCAGGTAGTAGCCCTCGGAGTTCACCTCGGAAAGCTTGGTGGCATAATACTGACCCTTGTACCACAGGTACACCTGCATATCGTCAGCCGTCTCGTAGCGGGTGCCGTTGCTCATCACCGATGCTGCGCCCACCTTGTCGATTTTCATGGGCATCAGCTGGATCATGGCCTTTACCGTGCCGTTCACGTTCTGCCGCACTGCCAGACCGCCCGCCAGCACCGGATACTTGACGGAGGTGGAAAAGCTGGCCTGACTGCCGTTGACGTAGCAGATATAAGTAGCGCCGCCGCCCACAAAGTTGAGGATGGTGCTCATGGGCTGACCAGTGATATCGGCCAGCTGCTTGAGACCGATGCTCAGCAGCGAACCGGAGCTGCTGGTGATGCGGTTCCAGACCGTGCTCAGCAGCGAGCCGTCAATGACGCCCCACAGGATCTCGCTGGTGGTGGGCACCAGTACATCGCGCAGATCATCCGTCACCGTCGTGGTGTTGGTGGTACTGCCCGTGCTGCCGGAGCTGGAAGAGCCGTTCCCGGAGGAACTGCTCCCCGAACCGGAGGAGCCGCTGCCGGTCAGGGTGCCCAGAATGGAGCTGGCGTTGACGGCCAGATTCTTCACATCGTCCAGCACGCCGTATTTCCACAGGTCGCCGGTGACATCGTTCAGGATCAGGCGGTCGATCTGCCCCTGCTCATTCAGCGTATAGTAGCGCACGGTCAGGGCGTTCAGCTTTGTCCCCGCTATTCGGCTGGGACGAACCGTCCCAGCCAACCCCTCCGATGTCGCATCCAGAATTTGTACGTCATCGGCCAGAGCATAGTCCCCCAGCGCGGTGGCGGTTTCGTTGATGGTGCCGCTGACCGATTTGGACTCGATAGCGGTCACCTGCTCTCCCTCGGGGGTCACGCTGATCTCCACCAGCCAGCCGGTGGGATAGTTCAGGCTTTTGTCGATGTTCACGGTGCGGGTGATGCCGTCGGTGCACATCACCGAGATCTTTTGCAGCACGTCTGCGCCGTTATCCTCTACAAGACTGCGGTTGGCGGTCTGCACCACGCCGTAGAACACGCTGTCGGCTTCCTCGCCGGTGATCACATCGGCTACCTCGTTGTCCATGCCCAGCAGCAGGGTGACTACTTCGCCCACGCCGCCGCCGTTCAGGGTGGAGATCTTGGACGCCACCGCAGCGCTGCCCAGACTATAGGTGCTGCCCGCCACAGTCAGTGCTGTAGGTGCGCTGGCGCTGGGCGATACCGCGGTAATGCGGCCTGCGGCGCGGCGGGTGTAGATCCACACCGTCTGCAGGCTTTCGCTGTAATAGTACACATCGTACTTGTTCAGCTCTGCCGAGGCAGAGACCTTATCGTTGCGGTAGACGCTCACCGGCGTAAAGGGCAGCTGGGTGCCCTCCTCCGCCACAAAGGGACCCTTGCGGCTCTTGAGCAGCACCGAGGAGGTATCCACCTGACCGTTGGACACCGTAAAGCCCAGCGAGCTGCCGTAGGCACTGCCGCTTGCGGTGTTGGCGCGCAGGGCGTTGTACAGCAGCAAAGTGCACTGCTCGTAGGTCATAGCCTGACCCTGCGTGCAGGTCAGCTGATCCCGCAGACCGATCTGCTGCGCCTTGTTCAGCTGTGCCTGCGGGAAGGAGCCGGTCAGGTCGGTGGTCTTATAGCTCAGCAGCTTCAGCACCGCTGCACAGGCTTCCTCCAGCGTGACGGTGTTGTCCGGGCGGAAGGAGCCGTCGGTGTAGCCGTTCATCCAGCCCTGCTGCACCGCAATGCGGATGTAGGGTGCCCACTGGGAGGTGCCGGGCACATCCCGGTACAAGGTGCCCACAGTTCCCTGCGCGTCCACGCTCTCCCGGTAGGTGGAAAAGGACACCAGCATTTTGGCAAAGGCACCGCGGGTAACGTTGGCGCCAAGCTCCTGACCGGTGGGCACAGCGCCCAGAGTGATAGCCGTCTGCAGAGCCGTATTGTTGATGCTGGCCGCCGAGACCGGCAGCACCAGCACCGACACCGCAATGCTGACCGCCAGCAGAAATGCGAGAATCCGTTTTTTCATTGGTCGTACCTCTTGTTCTTTGTTTATCACGCCGCCGCGCTCAATCGTAGCGCAATGCTTCAATGGGGTTCAGCCGGGCTGCGCGCCGTGCCGGCAGATAACCGAACAGCACGCCGATGCCCACCGAGATGCCAAAGGCCACCACGATGGAGTTAAAGGAGGGGCTTACCGTAACGGTGGTATCAGTCATGAACATGGGCAGCACCCTGTTCGCCACCATGGACATTACATAGCCCAGCGCAATGCCTAAAACGCCGCCCAGCGCAGAGGTGGTAGCTGCCTCCACCACGAACTGCGCCAGAATGGTGCGTTCCTTTGCGCCCAGCGCCTTGCGGATGCCGATCTCGCGGGTGCGCTCGGTGACCGACACCAGCATGATGTTCATAATGCCGATGCCGCCCACCAGCAGCGAGATGCTGGCGATGCCGGTAAGTATCACGATGACCATGTTGATCATCTTGTTCATTTCCTCCAGCCACTCGCTGGCACTGTACACATAGTAGCCGTTCTCGCTCTTGAGGATCGACATCAGTTCCTCTTCCATGGTGGTCTTGGCCTCGTTGGCAAGGCTTTCGTCGGCCATCATGGCGGTGTAGCAGTCCACCATGCTTTGGCTGGAAAGCCGAATCACGGTGGTGTAGGGCAGGTAAACGCAGTCATCGTCGCTGCCCTGCTGCATGGTAGGGTCGCTGACCTTGGCAGACAGCACGCCTACAACGCGGAACTTGTTGGCACCGATCTTGAGGGTCTGTCCCACGCCGTTGCCGCCAAAGGCCACGCGGTTGAGGTAATCGCCGATGACGCAGACCTGCTTATTGTCCTGCATATCCATGTACTGCAGGCCGCGCCCCTGAACGATCTGGTAGTTTTTCATTTCGGTAAAGTTTTCGTCCACACCGCTTATGTTGGACCAGCGGTAGCTGGTAGTACCGATCTTCAGCGTACCGCTGGCGTTGCCGCCGAAGTTGACCTGCGGCGACACCGCCTTGATCAGATTGGAATGCCGCTGGCAGATGTCGTACATCTCCTCCACCGGCACGGTGCGGGAGCCATAGCCCCACACCTGAATGCTGAGGGTGTTGGTGCCCAGTGCGGAAAAGCTGTCCCGCATACTTTTGGTCATACCGTTGCCCAGACCCACGATGACGATGACCGCCATCACGCCGATGATGATGCCCAGCATGGTCAGAAAGGTGCGCAGCTTGTTGCTCCACACGTTCTGGATGGCCTGCCGGAAGGTTTCAAAGATCATGCCTGTTCCTCCTTTTCCGGCGTTTCGGGCAGCAGGGTGGGCTGCACCATGGCCTCCGGTGCGTGGGAGTCGCCGTCATACACCACCTGACCGTCCTCCAGCCGGATGATGCGGTCGGCCTGCACGGCAATGGAGTTGTCGTGGGTGATCAGCACTACGGTGTGTCCCTGCTTGTGCAGCTGCTGCAAAAGCCCCAGCACCTCGCGGCCGGTATGGGAGTCCAGCGCGCCGGTGGGCTCGTCCGCCAGAATGACCGGCGGGTTGCGTACCAGTGCCCGCGCAATGGACACACGCTGCTGCTGACCGCCGGAAAGCTGGTTGGGCATACGGTCGGCATACTGCATGATCTGCATCAGGTTCAGGAACTCGTCTGTCCGCTTCTTGATCTCGGCCTTGTCCACCTTGCGGTTCTTCAGGCCGAAGGCCACATTGTCCCGGACGGAGAGGTTCGGGAAGATGGCGTAGTTCTGGAACACCATGCCGATGTTGCGCTTGCTGGGGTCCATATCGTTGATCCGCTTCTCATTGAAGAAGATGTCGCCGCCCTCGATGGAGTTGAAGCCTGCGATCATACGGAGAAGGGTGGTCTTGCCGCAGCCGGAGGGGCCGAGCAGGGTGAACAGCTCCCCATCTCCGATCTCCAGATTCAGGTCCGGGATGACCGTATTATTCCCGTAGCGCTTTACTGCGTCTTTGACTGATATTCTGCTCATACTAGCCTCCTGCTGCCCTTTGAATTACTTGCTCTGCAGATCGGTGAAGATCTCAGTGTACTTGTCCACCAGCTCTGCCTTGTGGGCGCTGACGTAGGGGATGTCCTCTTCGATGACATTGATGTCTGCCATCGGGGTCATAGCGTCGTTGGTGGCGGCGTCCTTCATGACGGGGCGGTTGGTCAGGGTGCTGCCCCAGATGTTCTGCACTTCCTCGCTCAGGATGAAATCGATGAACAGCTTGGCGTTGTCCATGTTCTTTGCGCCCTTGATGATGGTGGCGGAAGCAGGCAGGAAGACGGTGCCCTCCTTCATGTAGACGATCTTGACGGGTGCGCCGTCCAGAACCAGCTGTGCGCAGGGATCCTCATAGGACAGGCCCACCACATACTCGCCGTCGGCGACTCCCTTGTAGACGCCGCTGGAGCTTTCGCAGATCTTGCCGTCCACGTTCTCGAACAGGTCGTGGACGTACTGCCATGCCTTATCGTCCTCGTAGCCGCCCATCGCCAGCAGCATATTGGTCAGGTGTGCGAAGGCAGAAGAGGAGTTGGCCGGGTCGGCGGTGGCGATCTTACCCTTCAGCGCAGGGTTCAGCAGATCTTCGTAGCCCTCGATCTTGATGTCGCCGATGAGGTCGGTGTTGACGATGAGAACGCTGCCGTCCAGCACGTTGCCGGTGATGAAGCCGCACTTATTCTTGTAGGCATCGATGACGTTGCCGTCGTTGGCCGAGACATACGGCTCCCACAGATCCTCGTTGGTGTACATCAGCGACCAGGAGCCGCCGAACAGGACGTCGGCGTAGGGGTCATTCTTCTCGGACTGGATGCGCTTGACCAGCTCGCCGGTGCCAGCCTGGATCAGCTCGACATTGACGCCGTACTTTTCCTCGAACAGGGGGATGGTGGCGTTCAGCAGGCCTTCCGAGTTGGGCGAGTAGATGACGATGTCGCCGCCGCCCTGTGCAGCAGTACCAGAAGCGGCAGTGGAAGCAGCGGTAGAACCGGCAGAAGAGGTGCTGGCGGAGGAGCCGCCGCAAGCGCTCAGAGCAGCAGAAGCTGCGATAACACCGGTAGCCATCAGGAACGAACGACGAGAAATCTTTTTCATAGTAAAAACCTCCATTTTTTACCTGAAACCTTTCGATAGTCCCATTTTAATGCTTTCCGTACAAAAATAATACTCAATTTGCAGAACAAATAGAAAAAATACCGAACAGGGACTGTTCGGTATTTTTTCATTTTCTCTTATTTCAGGGTGCTCTGGTACTCCCGCACCGAGCAGCCCATGTATTTTTTGAAGACGTGGCTGAAGTACTTGTACTCGCCGATGCCGCACTCCCATCCGATCTGCGAGATGGGCATCTCCCCTTTCCGGATGAGTTCAAGAGCGTTCTGGATGCGGCAGCGGTTGAGGTAGTCGATGACCGTCGTGCCAAGCTCTTTCTGGAACTTCTGGTTGATGTACCGCTCCGAGTAGTGGAACTGCTCCTGCAAGTCGGCAAGCGTTATCTTGCTCTGGTAATTCTCCTTCAGATAGGCCACGATGCGCAGCACCAGCGGGTCGGTGACTTTTTCCTCGCTCAGGGGCGGCAGGGCGGTCCGGCTGCGGACGGCCTCCGCCTCATCCTCCCGCTTCTGGAGATACTGGCTGTCCCCCGCGAGGCGGACGGCCTTTTCCAGCGCAGCGCCCATCTCGTCCATGTCGAGGGGCTTGAGCACATAGTCCGACACACCGTTCCGGATGGCCTGCTGGGCATACTCGAACTCCGAGTAGCCTGTCAGGATGATAGCGATGTACTTGTATTCCTCCCGGGTGTCGGCGATCATCTCAAGGCCGCTCTTCACCGGCATGGTGATGTCGGTGATGACGATGTCGGGCCGCAGCTCTGCGATCTTTTCTTCGCCCACTGCCCCGTTCTCGGCCTCCGCCACGACGCTGCACCCATATTCCTCCCACGGCACCGAATAGCGGATGCCCTTGCGGATGATCTCTTCGTCTTCTACCAGCAGAACGCGATACATGGTCTACCTCCCTCCCCGCCGGAGCTTGAGCTTCACCGTGAAGCCCTCGCCCTCGGCACTGTCAATGGTCAGGCCGCTGTCGCCGCCGTAGCCCAGCCAGATGCGGCGGTTGATGTTTTGCAGGCCGTTGTGTTCAATGTTCACTTCCTCTGCGCGCAGGATGCCCCGCAGCTGTTCCAGCGTCGCTGCGTCCACCCCGCCGCCGTTGTCTTCTACCGTGAAATAGAGCGCGTCTTCCTCCAGCCAGCCCCGCGTCCTGACGTGGATGCGGGGCTTCTTCTGGAAGCCGTATTTGATGCTGTTTTCCAGCAGGGGCTGCAAAAGCAGCTTCGGGATGATGAACTCCATGCAGGCTTCGTCGATGTCCATCTCGTAGGAGAAGTTCGCGCCGAAGCGGGTGGACTGGATAACGAGATAATCCTGCAGATACTTCAGGTCCTCCCGGACGGTGACGTTATGCTTGGTGTTGTTGATGCTGTAGCGCAGGATGCCGATGAACCGCCCGATGAGCTGCTGGGCGCGCTGGGGGTCTGCCGGGATGAGATAGCGGATGTTGTCCAGTGTGTTATAGATAAAGTGGGGGTTGATCTGGGCCTGCAGGTTCTGCATCTCCATCCGGCTGTTCACCTCGACGAGATCCATGTTCCGCTGGCTCAGCTCCTGAATGCTGCGCACCATCTTGTTGACCTGATGGGCGATCTCTTCGATCTCGTCACCGGTGTCGATCTCAATGATATGGTCGGGGTCTTCCTTCCGGATGACCCGGATCTCCTGCACGAGGGTGTCCACCGACTTCACCATCTGCTCGGTCATGACGTGCATGATGCGGACGAACATCGCCGACCAGCTCAGGCCCAGCATCAAAATCAGGAACAGCCCCACCAGAAGATAATCGTAGTTCGGGGGCGAGTAGATGAAGGAATAGGCCAGCACCGTGCCGTTTTCCAGCGAGCGGCTGCTGCGCAGATAGCGGTTCCCGTTCACTCGCACATACTGCGCCGCATCGGCGGGCAGATACTTGTTGGCGTTCTTCTGGGAGAGGAAGGAGGCGTTCGAGCAGGCGATGACATCGCCGTTGGGCTTGGTGAGGATGGCGTCGTACTGGTACCGGCTGAACAGCTTCGTCCAGTCGTTCTCGTTCAGATAGACCGCCGCCGCACCCTGATATTCGCCGTCCCGGTAGAGGGGGTGTATCATGACGTATTCCGAGCTGTTGGCCCGGAAGTGGTAGACCGTGGTGTAGACGGCCCGCATGAGGTGGCAGGCGTTTTCCTCCGCGATGCGGTTGAACTCCTGCCGGTGCAGGTTCATCTCCCCCTCCGAGAAGGTCGTGAACCGCACCTCTCCCTTGGAGTCGGTCAGGATGAGCTGGAGCTCCACAAGGGCCGAGACGTTGTACTGGCTGATGAGATAGCGCAGATTGTCCTGATCCTTCCGCCGGTCGGAGAGGAACATCTCGGTGTGGTCTGTGTCCAGCAGGAACGCCGCCGTGTCGTTGTACACCTCTTGGAAGGTAGCGGCGACGCCCGCGAGATGGTCTTCCCGCCGGGCGTTCTGGTTCAGGGTGTTCACGGCGGCGATGGCCACGAGGAACAGAAGGCACCCCAGAAGCAGGCTCGTGACCAGCCTGCGGGAAACGCTCCGCTCCAGTTCCCGCCGGAAGCGGTTCTTTTTGTAGGTGCGGTCGGGGGAATGATAGTCCATGCTTCAGCGCTCCTGCCTTTATTTTTTCGGGGCTTCGGCAAACTTTGCCATGCTTCGATTATAATGCCTCCGGACGGATGCGTCAACCGGGCCGCAGTGTTTTCGCTCCCGGGTATAGCGCACCGCCCCGCAGTATGGTATACTCGGAAGCAGACTGGACGATAAAAAAGGAGAACGATCCGATGCAATACTACACCGCCCCCATGGAGGGGCTGACGGACCGCATCTGGCGGCAGGCACATCAGCGCTGGTTCGGCGCACCGGGCGCACCCGCCCGTTATTACGCGCCCTTCCTCTCCCCGCCCGAGAACCGGGTGCTCATCAAGAAGAAGATGGCCGAGCTTGACCCGGCGGCGAACCCCGGCGCGCCCGTCATCCCCCAGCTCCTCGCCAAGGACGGCGCACTGGCCGCATGGATGGTCACAGAGCTGCGCAGGCTGGGCTACACGGAGGTGAACCTCAACTTCGGCTGTCCCTCCGGCACTGTGACCGCCAAGGGCAAGGGTGCCGGGATGCTGCGGGACCCCGCAAAGCTCGAGGCCTTTCTGGACGAATTCTTTTCCCGGACGGAGGGGCCTGTCTCGGTCAAGACCCGGCTGGGCGTCACCCGTCCCGAGGAGTTCGACGCCATCCTCGACATCTATAACCGCTACCCCATCTGTGAGCTGACCATCCACCCCCGGGTCATGCGCCAGCTCTACCGGGGCGAGGCCGACCGCGCCGCTTTTGCAGCCTGTCTGCCCCGCTGCCGGATGCCCGTCTGTTACAACGGCGACATCACCACCCCGGCCCAGCTGGCCGCGCTGGAGGCAGAGCATCCGTCCCTCTCCGGCATCATGGTGGGCCGGGGCCTCATCGCCGACCCGGCCCTGCTGCGGCAGGCCGTGGGCGGTACCCCTGCCAGCAAAGAAGAGCTTCGCGGCTACCTCGACGAGCTGTATCACGGCTACACCGCGCTGTTTGGCGCGCCCAGCTGCGCCGTCAGCCGGATGAAGGCCCACTGGCACTACCTCATCTGCCGGTTCGAGGGGTCGGAGGCGCTGGAAAAGCAGCTGCGCAAGGCCCGGGAGGGCTGGGAGTATGAGGTGGTCGTGAACCAAATCTTCACTCTTCCTCTGAAATAAAAAAGCCTGCCGCCCCGGAGGGACAGCAGGCCAGAAGGCGAAGGAACCTCAGACGTTCAGATAGCTGCGCAGCATGGCCTGCAGCAGATCGTCACGGTCTACTTTGCGGATAAGGGAACGCGCTCCTTTGTAAGTCGTGATATAGGTAGGATCTTCGGACAGGATATAACCCACCAGCTGATTGACGGGGTTATAGCCTTTTTCCTTGAGTGCGTCGTACACCTGCTGCACGACTTCATGGATCTCGATGTCCTTCTGATCGTGGATGGAAAAAATGGCAGTAGCGTCGCCCACGAAATACACCCCCTTAAATAACTATGATTCATTGTACACGACTTGCGGCAAAACTTCAAGTTTCCCCGGCGAGATTTGCACATTTTGCTTAAATTTTTTCGATTTTATCATGCAAATCAGCAAAGCTGTTTTTGCAGAAAGAGGCATATTATGATCTATGGCATCGGCTGCGACCTCTGCAGCACCGCCCGGATGGCAAAGAGCCTCGGCAGTGCCCACGGCCCTGCTTTTGCGGCCAGAGTCTTCGGCCCGTCCGAGCGGGAGGCTCTGGGCCTTACAGGAAGCATCCCGGACCCGCTCAGCGCCCACAGATCCGCCAGCGCGGCGGCGGATTTTGCCGCGAAGGAAGCCTTCCTCAAGGCGGCGGGCACCGGCCTTGCAGGGCCTTTCGCCCTCTGCGAGATCGAGGCCGTCCGGCTGGAAAGCGGCGCTCCGGAATACCGCTTTTCGGGCGGCAGCGCACGGTGGATGGCCGCACACGGCCTGCGGGCCAGTCTCTCCCTGAGCCACGACGGCGGCATGGCGCTGGCGTTCTGCATTCTGGAAACGGAAACCTGAATCTCTCTCCCGCATACAATGAGAGCAAGCTGTCCCCGCGTGCATAGCCTGCCCCCTGCCTGCCCATAATAAGGCCAGCAGAGGACGGCACCGCGCACCACATAGCGGGCCTCCCAGTATGCAAGGAGGGAGTTTTCATGGAGGTACACAGAGGAGAAGTTTTTTACGCCGACCTTTCGCCGGTGGTCGGCTCGGAGCAGGGCGGCGTCCGCCCGGTGCTCATCGTCCAGAACGAGATCGGCAACCGGCACAGCCCCACGGTCATCGCAGCCGCCATTACATCCCGGCTGGACAAAGCCCGGCTTCCCACCCACATCAACATCCGGGCGGCAGACACCGGCCTTGCCAAGGACAGCGTGGTGCTGCTGGAACAGATCCGCACGCTGGATAAGCACCGCCTGCGGGAGCGCGCCGGACAGATCACCGCCGCCGACCAGAAGCGGGTGGATCAGGCGCTGGACGTAAGCCTTGGGCTGAGCTCGTACTAAAAAACAAGCGGAAAGATTATTTATAATTTCGGGACACCGGAGCGTCTGCGGACGCTCCGGTGTCCCATTTTCACGGGAAAGGATTTGTGAAACCCCACCTATAACAAAAGGTAAATTTGCGAAAAAGACGTGACGAAACGGCGCAGATGTGGTATCGTTAAGAGGTAGATTTTGTTCGGAAAGGATTTCTTTGCTATGACCCGGATCGCTTTCTGTGATGACGATGCCGCCCTGCTGCATCAGATGCAGGATTTTCTGGAGCAGTACCGCACCCTGCGGGGCGTGCAGCTGGAGCTGTTTCCCTATACAAAACCCATGGAGCTTCTGGCCGATATCGAAGCCGGGGTACGCTTTGACGTGTTGTTTTTGGATGTGCTCATGCCCGGCATCAACGGTATCAATGCCGCCCGGGAGATCCGCCAGTACGACACGGCGGTGCAGATCATCTTTGTCACTTCCTCTTCGGAATTTGCCGTACAGTCCTATGTGGTAGGTGCATACTACTACCAGCTCAAGCCCATCTGGAAGGACAGCTTTTTCCGCCTTACCGATGCTGTGCTGGCCGAGTGCCGCAAGCGCACCCAGCACAGCCTGATCCTGCGCTGTAAAAGCGGCGTGACCCGCATTACGCTGGACAGTCTGGAATACTGCGAGGTGCAGGGGCGCACGCTGGTATTCCATCTGCTGGACGGCACCGTCATCGAGAGCAGCGGCAGCATGGACGAGCTGGCACGGCAGCTGGCAGATTACCCAGGCTTTCTGCGCCCGCACCGCTCCTATCTGGTAAACATGGAGTACATCCAGAACATCACCGCCAAGAGCATCACCATGGAAAGCCTTGCCGAGGTGCCGCTGCCCCACGGGCGCTTTACCGCCGTGCGGGATCAGTATCTGGAGTACGCCTTTGCGGGAAAGAAGGTCGTCCTGTGACCGCCCCGGGCATTCTGCCGGAAGTGCTGGACGGTGCAGCAGTAGGCATTTTCGGTATCCTGCTCAGTGCGGCGTTCTGCCCCATCCGCTGGACGGGCAAAAAGCGCTGGGCGCTGGCGGGCTGCACCGCCGGGCTGCTGGCACTGCAGGGCATCTTCTACTTTGGCACCAGTCCCACGGCTGCCCAGTACCTTTACCCCCTCATCACCCACCTGCCGCTGTATGTCGTGCTGGTGCTGTTCAGCGGACAGAAGGTCTGGCCGCTGGTGGCGGTGCTCACGGCCTACCTGTGCTGTCAGGTGCGGCGCTGGGCGGCGCTGGCCGTGGCGCTGTTCTTCCCGCAGCATCCGCTGGTGCAGCCGGTGGCTGAGCTGCTGTTCACCCTGCCGCTGCTGTTGCTGTTCATCCGGTTCCTTGCCCCCTCCATGCGGCAGCTTTCCCGCTACCCGGCTTCCGTGCAGTGCCAGTTTGGCATCGTGCCGCTGGTGGGTTATCTCTTTGATTACATCACCCGTGTCTACACCAGCCTTTTGTCCGGTGCAAACCCGGCGGCGGTGGAGTTCATGTTCTTTGTGTGCTGCGCAGCCTTTTTGTGCTCTATTTTGCGCGCCTCCCGGGTGGAGCGGCAGCGCATCCAGATGGAGCAGCTGCAGACCAGCCTGAACTTGCAGGTCACGCAGGCCATGCGCGAGATCGAAGCACTGCGCCTTTCCCAGCAGCGCGCCAGCACCTACCGCCACGACCTGCGCCACCATATGCAGTTTCTGGCAGGCTGCATCGAGAATGGCCGCACCGAGCAGGCGCTGGGCTACATCCGCAGCGTGTGCAGCGAGATCGAGGCCGGCAAGGTGACCGTCTACTGCGAGAACGAAGCTTCGAATCTCATCTTTTCTGCCTTTGCAGACCGCGCCGCCAAGGCCGGGGTACAGTTCACGGTGCAGGCAGGCATCTCGCAAAAGCCGGCCGTCTCGGAGAGCGATCTGTGCGTGCTGCTTTCCAACGCGCTGGAAAACGCCCTGCACGCCGCCGTGCGCTGCCGCGAAGCCGGGCACGAAGCCTTTATCGAGACCTCTGGGCACGAAAAAGGCCACAAGCTGTTTTTGCAGATCACCAACAGCTGTCTGCCGGACGTGCAGCTCCGGGATGGCATCCCGGTCACCGACCAGCCCGGCCACGGGCTTGGGGTGCGCAGCATCTGCGCCATCTCAGAGCGGTACGGCGGCCTGACCAGCTTTGCCGCAAAGGATGGACAATTCACTCTGCGGGTAATGTTATAAGATAAAAGGGACTTGAAAACGCCTGCGGCGTTTCCAAGTCCCTTTTTTATAGGAAGATATTACAGCTGCTGCTTGCCCAGCACGTCAGAGGTAGGAGTCTGGAACACCGGGATGCCGGCATAGGGGTCGGCAGCGGTGTCGGCGGGCAGGCTCTTCATATACTCATCCATGGCGACAGCCACCTTCTTGGCAACGGCCACAGCCTCCACCACGGTGCGTGCGCCCATGACGGCGTCGCCGCCGGCAAACACGCCCTCGCGGGTGGTGCGGCCGTCCTCGCTGACGCTCAGCAGACCCTTCTGGTTGGTCTCGATGCCGGTCGTGGTCTTGACGAGGTTGCTCTCAGAGCCCTGACTGACCGACACGATGACGCCGGTGTGGGGGTACAGAGTTTCGCTGCCCTCCACCTGCGTGAACTTGCCGTCCTCGCCTTTGACGGTGTCGCGGCAGATCAGGCCGTTTTCCCGGATCTCCACCGGTGCCTTGCAGAAGCGGAAGCCCACGCCCTCCAGCTTGGCGTAGCTGACCTCGTACTCGGAAGCGCTGATGCAGCTTTCGTCCCGGCGGGCGTAGCAGGTAACATGGCGGGCACCGTTGCGGATAGCGGTGCGGGCGCAGTCCATGGCGGAGTTGCCCACGCCGATGACAGCCACGTCATCGCCCAGACGGAAAGCCTTGGAGTTTGCCAGATAGTCGATGCCAAAGGCCACGTTGCCAAGGCTTTCGCCCTTGATGTGCATGGCGTTGGCCTTCCACAGACCGGCACCGATGAACACGCTCTTGTAGCCGTCGCGGAACAGGTCATCGATGGTGATGGTCTTGCCGATGGTGGTGTTGGGGCGCACCTTGATGCCCTTCAGCTCCAGATGGCGGTACTGGAAATCGTCCAGCACGCTGTCCGGCAGGCGGTAGTTGGGGATGCCGTAGCGCATCACGCCGCCGATCTTATCCCGGGCGTCAAAGATGGTCACATCGTAGCCCCAGCGCGCCAGCAGCACCGCAATGGTCAGGCCTGCCGGGCCGGAGCCCACCACAGCGGCCTTCATGCCGTTTTTCGGGGCAGGGCCTGCGGTCATCTTGTTGGCGTAGGTGGTGGAGATATAGTCCTCGATGATGGAAAAGTGCACCGGGTCGTGGCTGGGCATCCGGTTGCGGATGCAGTGGCCCTCGCACTGCTTTTCGTGGTTGCACACCAGACTGCATACAGTAGTCAGGGGATTGTTTTCAAACAGCATCCGGCCTGCAGCGTCCATCTGGTTTGCCTTGAGCAGACGGATGACCTCCGGGATATTGGTGTGGATGGGGCAGCCCTCCTGACACATCGGCTTTTTGCAGCCGAGGCAGCGGTTGGCTTCGTCCAGAACATGAAGTGCCATGGGTTCCTCCTTGTGTTTCCCCTGCGGGGACAGTCGTTTTTTACAAGCTTGTTGTATCCAACATTGCATTGCTTTAATCATACACCCGAACCGCGCCGGATACAAGAGGGCACAATATAAAATTTTTCACGTTATTTTTTGTCAATTCGTCAAAAAGATAATTTTTTGACGATATATCCCGCCCATCGGCTCCGGTTTTGCCCGGCACAGCGCACCAAGGTCGCTGGCCCTGCTCTGAGCAGCAGCCATTTGGGCGCAGGTCTCGTTTTCCCGCGCAAGCCGCGCCAGCGAGTGGGACAGCGGCAGCGCCGTCTCTCCGGGCAGGGGCAACGCTTCCTTGCGCGCGCCCAGCAGGTGCAGATAGGGCGGCAGCGCCGGGGTCTGGGCGGTGTAGCCCAGCGCCGCATCCATCGCCAGCCGCCGCATCCGTGCCCGGGGGTAGCGCACGGTGGTCAGGGCATCCAGCAAAGCGGGCAGGCTTGCGGTCTCCCGCACGGCGTTTTCCAGCCGGTGCTCCAAGCCCTCGGATACTCCGCGCACCGCGGCAAAGGGAGCTTGCTCTGCGCAGGCTGCTCGCAACAGCGCCAGCTCGCAGTGCCCCATGACCGCAAAATTTGTATACTTTCCGTTATATTCCGCTTGTATATACAATTTTAGTGCCTTTTCCGGCACATAGGGCGCCAGTGCCGCCGCGCCGTTCTCCGCCCAGAGCGTCCGCAGGGCGCTGGCGCTGGCAAAGGCTGCGTGAGTGCTTTCGGTCAGCGCCTGCCCATGGTCTGCCCCCTGCCGGGGCAGGGCGATGGGCTGCATTTCTACATTTTGTTCTATGATGGCTTTACAATACTCTACGGCAAGATTATTGTTGGGCTTGTCCAGCAAGGCGGCAATGTCCGACCCCGGGCACAGCGTCTGCACCGCCGCCTGCCGGGCGGCGGCAAAGCTGCGTGCCCCGGCGGCAAGCTGCTGCCTGAGTTCAGCACGGTAGTCCTCGCTGCACAGCACCCGGGCGGCTTTTTGCAGCAGAGCGGTGTCAGGGGTCTCTGCTCCAAAGATCAGCGCATCGCACCCGGCAGCTGCCAGAATGCGCACCCCCGCCCGGGCAAAGGCCTCGGCACCGGCGCAGGCGCAGGGCGCGGGCAGAGCAAACACAAGGTCTGCCCCGCAGGCCAGCGCCGCCTGCACCCGCACCGTCTCCGGCAAAAGCGGCAGCGCACCCCGCTGGGTAAGCCCGCAGCTCATGGCTACAGCCACCCGCTGCGCCCCCAGTGCCCGCGCCTGCGCCAGCTGCCATGCGTGGCCGTTGTGGAAGGGGTCGTACTCCGCAATGATGCCTGCAAACTTCATGGAACTGCTCCTTTTCGCCAAAAGATTGTTAAATTTATATCGGATATACAGAAAAATCCTGCCGTCTCCGGGATTTGTGGGCAGGATGTACAAAAACCTTGTACACAAGTTTTACCGCTTTGCCCGGGTTGCGCCTTGAAAAGCCGCCATCCCTATTATATAATAAACATAGGAATCTGTAAAATTCTGTCCGCAGGTTTTTTCAGGCTGCGGATGGTACAAAAATTTTCAGGAGGCAACACAGATGAAAGTTCTGGTTATTAACTGCGGTTCTTCTTCCCTGAAGTATCAGCTGATCGATATGGACGGCGAGAAGGTGCTGTGCAAAGGCCTGTGCGAGCGCATCGGCATGGAGAGCAGCATGATCACTCACGAGGCCAACGGCACCAAGGCTACC
>OHXI01000470.1_pt1 | contig 15747 bp, 17 predicted proteins | sample 1579941 | NCBI WGS metagenome assembly OHXI01 (sample SAMEA3882553, study PRJEB24775) | human gut metagenome | biome: human-associated habitat; feature: intestine environment; material: feces | place: Netherlands | collected 2009/2010
CAAAGAGGCTTATGAGTATATGATTGACAGGGATTCTTGTCCTTCATGGTCTAAGCCTGGCAAGTGGGCTGCAATGAGTGAAAAGGAAAGACTTGAAGCTCATTTGCAGAGAACAGTAGAACATCTTGGAGGTGTATCATATACCTATCAAGTGTTTGAGGACTAACTGGGTATGTTCTCATAGTAAAGGACAAGGGTATTATCAATATCCTTATCCTTCTTTTTTTTTTATTTTTACAACCTACTAAATAAGCAGGATAAAACTAAGAGACTATGGGATATATTCCTAAATTTATACATTTTGGCCATTTCATTACTGTAGAGTATCCATTTGGTGTTTATTGGAAGCATAGTTATATACAACAGAGTGCAGAAGCAATCTTCAATACATATAAAGAAGATATTGAGGAAGGTGCAAGCATTACTTTTGTAGCAAGAGGCACATCAGGAGCCATGATTGCAGGTGCTATGCTTAATGAGTTACACAACATTAACCCAACTACTAAGACCTATATCCTGATTGTCAGGAAGGATAGTGATACAAGTGCTCATTGTTCTTCATTAAGTGGAATTGATGAGGTTGGTACCACGAGGTTTATAGTTGTGGATGACTTTATAGCATCAGGTGAAACCATTGAAGCAGTTATACAAGCCTTAGATGAACAGCTTGGGATATTTCCTCATCCTACTAATAAGTATGATATGCTTTGTATAAGTAACTTTGTTAGTGCAGAAACATTAAAGAAGAACTCATATAGTGATTACAGGAAATGGAAAGGAATTTGTTCAAGATTTGAATATGTAGTATGTTGCCCTAAACCAGAATAGCATGACAGCATTTAATGTGTTACTCCTCATTGTGCTATGTATTTGGGTTATTGTAATATATAATAAGTACTCTCCTAAGATTGATATAGTCACATCAAGGAATAGGCACATTGTACTATTATGGTATAACAAATGGTATTGGAATGGGGAGTGTAGGAGAACTTACATAAAACTGTTTGAAGTATGATAGAATTTACACTTAATAGAAACAGGAATGGAAAGAAATCAAGATGGGCTAAAAGGTACCCAAGGAAGAGGATACTGAAGAGAGGTAGTGAAAAAGCTGCTGGATGGTATTTTCACAATTGGTATGATGATGGCTATCATTATTTTCATGGAGATTTACATAAGTTCCTGTTAAAGAATGCAGGCAGACCAGTAGATAAAGTATTTTCTGAGTTCTTGCAAAGGTGTAGGAGAGGCACTGAGAAGTATAATCTCAGAGAATGGTTCTATGATATGTTTGAAGAAAAAGAGAACATAGATTATAGAGGAGGATTCTACTTATCTAATGGTATTATTAACTACAAGAAGAAGAGCAAAAGACCTAAAGGTCCTTATGTTCCATCACCTTCTATATTATCACAATTCAATACTCAGAATCTTCCGAGTAAAAGAGAGTTGTATAATATATGTAAGAAGGCTGAGGAGACACATGAGAAGCAGCTTCTTGGTACATTCTACATCTCAACTGGTTTATACAAATCAAGAAAGGCTACAGTCTATGTAGCAGCAAAGTCAGATTACAAGGCATCTTACTTTTATATGAGGATTGCCAAGATAAAGGAAATAGGCATAGGAGTTAGATTTTGGGTAAGTAAATCTCAGGATGGGAAACACCTAATTGACCCTTATTATACCACCTATTCTGAATACAAATGGTCAAATAACAAGGAGTTGCCTGACTATGTATTTCTGACTAAAGAAGAGAAAATCTCTGACTAAGCAATATAAGTTTAACAAAAAAAAAAGCATGAAAGAAGCAATTTTATTGACTGATGGCTATAAGTTAGACCATAGAAGGCAATACCCTGAAGGTACAGAGTATGTCTACTCTAATTGGACTCCAAGAAGCTGTCATTATTACCCTGAGACTGAGGAAGGTGCTGTTGTATTTGGAATACAATACTTTATCAAAGAGTATTTGATGAAGCAGTTCCAAGAGGGCTTCTTCAATAAGCCTAAGGATGTGGCAGTTGCAGAGTTTAAGAGGAGGGTAGATACATTCTTGGGACCTAACAATGTGGGTACAAGACACATTGAGGAATTGCATGACCTTGGCTATCTTCCCATTAGAATCAAAGCATTGCCTGAGGGTACATTGTGTCCTATTAGAGTGCCTGCATTGACATTCATCAACACTCATCCTGATTTCTTTTGGCTTACCAACTACTTTGAGACTCTTATCTCAACTACCTTGTGGTTGCCTATGACAAGTGCAACTACTGCAAGGTTGTATAAGAAAGAGTTGATAAGACATGCAAGGAAGACAGGATTTAAGGATGTAGACCTCAACTTCCTTATACATGACTTCTCTATGAGAGGCATGGCTGGGGTGGAAGCTGCCATTATGTCTGGTATGGGCCATATGACTTCATTCTGTGGTAGTGAGACTATTCCTGCTATTGCTGGTCTTGAAGAGTATTACAATGCAAATGCTGAGAAGGAGCTTATTGCAGCTACAATTCCAGCAACAGAACATAGTGTCATGTGTGCAGGAGGTAAGGAAGATGAATTGGAGACATTCAGAAGGCTCATTACAGAGGTATATTCTACTGGATTTGTATCTATTGTATCTGATACTTGGGACTTTTGGAAGGTAATGACAGAGTATCTGCCTAAGTTGAAGGATGAAATCCTTGCAAGGGATGGCAGATTGGTCATAAGACCTGACAGTGGAGACCCAGTACATATCATTGCAGGGTACAAGCATGAGGACTACTAAAGGTTAAGAATCTATTATGTAAGAGGGTATGAAACAGAGAGTATTCAACATACTCATCTCCTTTGCAGTAGGAGTACTTGGGGTAGTACAGGTACTACCCTACTTGAAGGGAGATGAACCACCTGAAATAAAGGTGGTACACATAATTAATGAGGAGCAACCAGACTTCTTTAGTAAATCACCTCAAGAAGGCTTGATAGAAGCATTGGAATATTATAAGGTCAAACATCCTCAGATAGTCTATGCACAAGCTGTACTTGAAACTGGTCATTTTAAGTCAGACTTATGTCTGAATGGTAATAACCTATTTGGATTGTATAACAGCAAGAAGCACAGGTATTATACATTTGACCATTGGACTGAGAGTGTGGTTGCATATCTTGACTATGTGCAATATAGATACAAACCTCCGAATGATTACTATAAGTTTTTATCAGACATAGGGTATGCAGAAGACCCTAACTACATTAACAAACTAAAAGGAATTGTAAGTAGAAATGACAAGAGCAGAAGTGAATAACTTGGCTTTGTCTAAGATAGATAAGGCTAAGTACTTGATACTTGAGTTGATAACTGGAATGGGTAAGACCAAGGTAGCAATAGACCTCATTAATCATATATGTGATAGGGTATTCAGGAATGATGAAAGCCCTACTACTATACTTATCCTTGTGGCAAAGACTGTGCATAAGCAGACTTGGAAGGATGAGATTGAGAAATGGGGAGGTATCAAGTCTGACTATATTACCATTGAATGCTATGAGTCACTAAAGAACTATGAGAACTCATACTTTGATGTAGTAGTGGCAGATGAGATGCAGCATTTATCAGAGGCAAGAATTAGTGTATTGGAGACTATCTATATCAATGAGTCTTTCATTGGACTGTCTGCAACTATTAAGAGAGACATGAGAGATTATTTCATCTACAACCATAAGGCTGAGGTCATTAAGTGTGGTCTCAAGGAAGCTGTAGAAGATGAAGTATTGCCTGAACCTACAGTATATCTACTGCCTTTGACTTTGGACACTACTAATTATACCTATAAGGTTAAGAAGTTTGGTCGTGATATAATCACTACTCAGAAAGGTTGCTATGATAGTATCTCTTCACTTATAGAGTGGTACAAGAATAAGTACTTTAACTCAAGAAATGAGAGGATAAAGAACTTATGGCTTTCAACAGCAGGCAAAAGGCTGAAGTGGTGTGCTGAACAGAAGGAAGCCCTTGTACTATCTCTTCTTGACAAGTTCAGGAATTACAAGACTTTGACTTTCTGTAGTAGTATTGAACAGTCAGAGAGGTTAGGTAAATACAATATCACCTCGAAGAATAAGGCTTCAGTAAAGAACCTTGAGATGTTTAATCTTAACAAGATTAAACATATTACTGCCTGTAATATACTCAATGAAGGTGTGAACTTGACTAATTGCAGGATGGGTATATTCTGCAACTTGAATAGTTCGGAGATTGTAGTAAAGCAAAGAGTTGGTAGAATACTTAGACACAAATCTCCTATTATTATCATACCTTATTTCAAGGATACAAGGGAAGAGGAACTTGTGCAGAAGATGATAGAGGAGTACTCTGAGGATTCTATCATTAGTGTTGATAGTATTAATGACATTAAGCTATGACAATTTGTTTAAGTAAAGAAGGATGTCAGAAGAACAACATTAGTCTTGCTGAGGCTCTCTTGATGCTTGCCATCCATAATAATGCTGACCTTGATGCAGCTCAGAAGGAGCTGATTAAGAAGGGCTATATAACTGCTAATAGGGATGACTTATTCCAACAGATTGGATGGAGACTTACTAATAAAGGCACTGAGGTAATAGATTCTGTGATTGTGGATTCTGATAAGAAGCAGGAACCTAATGACAGGTTAATTCAGTTGGCTACAAGGCTCAAAGAGATATTTCCTAAAGGCAAGAAAGATGGCACTAACTATTATTGGGCAGATGGAGTAGCTTTGATTGTACGAAGATTAAAGTTATTCTTTAAGAAATATGGAAATACTTATACTGATGAGCAAATCATACAGGCAACCAGTAAGTATGTGGAAGGTTTCAATGGAAACTATACATATATGAGGTTATTAAAGTATTTCATATTCAAAGAGAAAGTTGGTGCTGCTGGTGAGGTTGAGGGAGACTCAGAATTGATTAGTTACATTGAGAATGCTGGTCAAGAAGAGAATTTAAGAAATGATTGGACTTCTACAATTAACTGATTATGAGTAGATTTAAGCAAGTAATGGGAAATCTGAGGTTAAGGAGGGAGAGAGTTCTTAATGGACTTTATAATTGTATTCCTTTCCCTTTTCCAAGGTTTAGAGCATGGGTTCCAGGCATTGAAACTGCTAAGTTCATAGTGGTGACTGCCAATCAAAAGGTAGGTAAATCAAAGTTCTGTGATTACCTGTTTGTATATGAACCATTGTTCTTTATATTGGAGCATCCTGAGATGAGAGTTAAGGTTCTCTACTTTACTTTGGAGATGAGTCCAGAGGAAAAGTATAATGAGTTCTTGTGTCATTTATTGTTTAGATTGGATGGAATAGAGGTATCTCCTACTGAACTGAAAAGTACAGATAGAGACCATCCTATTGATGAGAAGATTCTTGAATTACTTGAATCTGATAAGTATCAGAGATATATCAAGGCATTTGAGGATATGGTTGAGTATATTGATGACCAAAGGAATCCTACAGGAATCAATAAGTACTGTAGGGATTATGCCTTAACTCATGGACATCTTAACTTCAAGAAAGGTAAGAGGAAAGACCCTATCACAGATGAAATCATAGATGCAGATGTGGTAGACAATGACAATCCTTATACCCCAGATGACCCAGAGGAGAGGAGGATAATCATCATAGATAATGCCTCAAATCTATCTCTTGAAAGTGGATTGAAGAAGATGGAAACTATTGATAAGATGAGCAAGTATGGTATTACTCTCAGAAATCAATTGAAATTCATCTTTGTGTTGATTCAGCATCAAGCACAGGCTCAAGAGGGTATTGAGAACCAAAAGCTGAATAAGCTTAAACCATCTTCTGATGGTCTTGCAGATTGTAAGACTACTACCAGAGATGCCAATATGGTTATAGGTCTCTATAGTCCATTCAAGTATGGACTAAGAGAGTATGAAGGATATGATATAACCAAGTTCAGGAACCATATAAGGTTCATGGAGGTGATTGAAGATAGAGACTATGGAGCAAATGGTCAAATCTGTCCTTTATTCTTTGATGGTGCGGTGAGTACATTTTATGAACTCCCAAGACCTGATGATAGAGAAGCATTACAGAGAGTATATAACTATATGGAATCAAGGAAGAGCAAAACTGCTAAGACTTTCTTTAGTTATGGAATAAATAAAATGAATAGAAAGTTGCACAGGTGGAAAATATTTCATAAGTTTGCAACCCTTTTCAAGTAAAAGTAACACTATAAAACAAAAACAATGGCAAAGATTTTAGTTTTGGCTAAGTCAGGCTTTGGAAAAACCACTTCCTATTGTGGTAGGGAGAAGTTAGGTATTAAGGGGCTTGACCCAAAGGAAACTTATGTTATCCAGTGTATTGGTAGGGGTGTTCCTAACCCTAACTTCAAATTGATTGAAGGCAACATTGGAGTGGAGAATGTAGGTAAGCCCACACAGAAACTTGTAAATGCAAATGCCCTTGCCACAGGAAACAGAGTACAGGTAGATAGTCTTACAGGACTTGACAGATTTGCAGCAGTTGCAGAGATTGTCAATATAATGAAGAAATCACCTTATAAGAATGTTCTTATAGATGATATGAACTATCTTGCTCAGGATTTCTATATGGCAAATGCCATGAAAGGTGGGTGGGATACTCCTAAGCAGATTGGCTATGGAATGGGTCTCATCTTTGATGCTTTCAAGGGATTCCCTGAAGATAAGAATATCATTTGTTGTGCCCATTATGAAGAGTATAAGGACAAGAATGGTGATTCCATTTCATATAAGTTCAAGACCACTGGAAAGATGGTTGATGACTATATTACTCCTGAGGGTAAGTTTGATATTATCCTCTTTGGCAAAGTAGGATATGATGCAGAAAACAAGAGACCTATCAAGCACTTTGTCAAGGAGTTTGATGGAGAATATCCTGCTAAAGACAGTCTTGGTGCATTGGATGACCTTCCTGATGAGATTCCTAATGATTTGTCTATAGTAGTAGACAAATTGAGGGAGATTTATGGATAGAAATGGGACTGTAAGAATATCAAGGTTGGCTGCCTTTGGTGGACTTACTGAAACTGATGTCAATATGGTGTTGATGCAATACTGCATAGAACAGGGCAAGCCTTACTATGAGACTGCCCTGTTTGTAACACATGTATTAAGAGATAGGCAATTAATGGCATATTGCTTTAACTTTGCATTAAGTTTCTATGAGAGAAAGTTCACAATATATAAGCTATGGAGTGCTCCCAATCCATTAAATAACATGGGGCAAGAAAGAAAGTTATTACAAATCTTTTAATAGTAAGAAAATATGAAAACATTAACAGTAAGACAGTTTGCAGGTGTAAAAAGAATTGCACAGAATGTTAATCCTTTGGTAGTGAAGAAGAATAAGATTGCTGCCAAGATTGATGAACTCAATGCAGAGTACAATGCTCTGACTGAGGAGATTGAGGGACATGAGATGGGTGTCAAGGCTTTGACAGGTGGTCTCACAAGTGAAGACTTGGTTGTCAAGAAGGTAGAAGATACTGGCAAGGTTGATAAGGATGGTAGACCTATTAAAAAAGTTGATTATATCCCCAATCCTAACACACTAGTATTTAATGAAGGAACTAGAGTATATGAAATTCATATAGAAGAGCCTACTATTGATAATGTTGCTCCTGAGACAGTAGATGATACTGAGAAGGCACCTGAGACAGAAGTAAAAGCTGATGAAGAGGCTCCTTTTGACCCTACTAATCCTTTCAACAATGGTGCAGAAGATGGTGATAAACTGCCCTTTGAAGAGTAATCAGAGTAGTAAGAAATAGAATCAAGAACAAGAAAAATCATTAGAAAGATGAAAAAGACAAATTTTGCATTTATGGCATTTGCATCAGGCAAGGAATCTACTGAGGGTAATGCAGTAAAGAGATATACAGGTGTAGCTCCTGTATTTGTTTTGGCTGTAAATCCTAACAAAGCAGAGCTTGAGAAACTGTATAATACCCAGCTTGAAAATGAGCCTGAGTATTTGGGTGAAGTTGAGGTAGGTGAAGACAAGCATAAGGTACAGAATGTCAGACTTGACTTCATTGTTAAGACTGATGCTGAGAAGTGTGGTGGTATTGAGTTTACCACTAAGGTAGCTTTCTTCATCAGAAAGGAATACAGATACAATAGAGACCAGACTAAGGTACAGGTAATTGATAAGTATGGTAGAACTGCTTGGGTTACTGTAGAGCAGGCTAAGGCACATGAAATTCCTGTATATAAGAATGGTCCTGCCAATATTGATAAGGACTACAGACCTGCTTATCATGGTGAGGAAGAGCTTACTAACTTCATCAAGGCATACCTCAACATTCCTAATGTAATGAAGTATGTCAATAATACTTGGGTTATGGTAGACAAACCTGAGGATTGTGAAGCAAGACTTGAGAGCATTGCTGAGTACTTCAAGGGTAATTTCAAGGAGCTGAGAGATGTCATTGCATTGCAGCCTAATAACAAGGTTAAGGTGTTGTTTGGTGTAAGGACCACTGATGATAACAAGCAGTATCAGGCTGTTTATAATCAGATGTTCCTGAAGAACAATATCACTGACTACAGTAAGTTGGATGCAGACTTGCAGGAAAGAAAGGCTGCTGGTGCATATCCTACTACTGAGTTCACTGTGGGTGACTTGAAGGAGTATGATGTAGAATCTACAGACCTCAGTAACTCTGGTGCAGCAGGTGATATGCCTTTCCCTGCTGGTGATACTGCTGGTGGTACACCTTGGGATTTTGGTAAGTAAGTAGTAATTTCTAAAAAAAAAGCAATGGCAATCAGCAAAGGTAAATCTTCTGTGAGCCTTGATGATATTCTAAGTAAAGTGACAGAAGCAGACATTCTGTCATATTACTTAGGAGTCACAGAGGTTCCTTGTATTATAAATAGTCCTCTTAGACAGGACAGGAGACCTTCTTTTGGTCTTTATTCTACTGATGGTAGAAGAATATTTTACACAGATTTATCCACGAGGGATAGAGGAGGTCTGTTTGACCTACTTGGTCATATGTGGAACTGTGGTTATAAGGAAGTTCTAACAAGGGTTAATGAGGACATTTCAAAGTTCTGTGGTGGTGCCAATATTCATTCATATACTCCCTGTGCTGTAAGAAGTACAAGTAGTTACAACAAAGATACAGACTTGCAGTGCAAAGTCAGAGATTGGGGGAGTTATGATATTGAATACTGGGCATCCTATGGTATAACTTTAGAATGGCTCAAGTATGCAGAGGTTTATCCCATATCTCATAAGATTGTCATAAAGGATGGTCATAGATATGTGTTTGGAGCTGATAAGTATGCCTATGCTTATGTAGAACACAAGGAAGGTAAAGTTACTCTAAAGATATACCAGCCTTTTAATAAAGCTGGTTATAAGTGGAGTAATAAGCATGACAATTCTGTAGTGAGCCTATGGACTAAAGTACCTGAGTATGGGGAACAGATTTGCATTTGTTCTTCATTGAAAGATGCTCTATGTCTATGGGCTAATACAGGTATTCCATCTCTTGCCATTCAAGGTGAGGGGTATAGGATGAGTGATACTGCAATTAGTGAGCTGAAAAGAAGATATAAACAGGTCTTCATTTGCTTGGATAATGATGAGCCAGGATTAAAGGATGCTCAGAAATTAGCTGAGGAAACAGGCTTTACTAATGTAGTATTACCTCCTTTTAATGAAGGGAAAGATATTTCAGACTTGTATAAGGCTAAGGGCAAAGATGAGTTCCTTAGAATAATCAAGCCTTTATTCAACTCTTCAAGACAAGAGGACAATGACTGGGATGATTTGCCCTTTTGTATAGATTAAAGTTTCAATAAGCCCAATTTATAAAAAAAAAAGTGAAAACATGGAAGCAAGAAAAATTACAGTCGTACAGACTAAGAATCAGAAAAAGAGTGTTATCATGTCAGCAGCCACGACCCTTGCTGAGTTGAAGAGTGACCTGAGAGCCAATGGCATTGACTATGATGGTATGACCTTCTTTGAGGGCACATCAAAGGTTGAATTGAAGAATGATGCTTCAGTTCTGCCACATGATGTTCCTTATAAGGGTACTATCACAAATGAGTTGGTTTTCATGCTTACTAACACCAACAAGAAAATTAAAAGTGGTGCTGTTGCAATGAGTAGAGCTGAGGCATACAGTGCTATCAAATCTATGGGTTTGCAGGATGCTTGTGTAAAGAAGTTTGGCAAAAACTTCACTATGTGCAAGACTGCTGACCTTATTGCATTGATACAGAGCAATGGTGCTTCAAAGCCTGCTCCTGCTGCTCCTAAAGCTGAGGCTAAGGCTGAGACTAAGAAAGAGGAAAAGGTAGAAGCACCTGTAAACACTCCTGAAGTAAGTGCCCCTGTAGCACCTGCAAGTAATGGTGGTGAGTGTGTTGATACTGTAGCAAGAGCTGCTATCAGCAAGTTGGTGGAAATTCTTGAGGACAATGGCACAATTGAAGATTATGAGAAGGAGAAAGTGCTTGATATTCTTGGGGGTGAAGTAGCTGTAGCTGCTGCACCTTCTGAGGAGTATAAGCCTAAGTCAGCTTCTCCTTACTCTGATGATGAGATTGATGATATGTTCGCAGGAATGGGTGTCAATTAACAAGGGTAAGTAACAGTAGGTAAGGAGGTTAGAAATGCCCCCTTACCTACTTTTTTTACAGTAATATGAGTGGAGAAACAATTAAATTAATTGAGGAGAAGATAGAAGAACTATATAACTCCTTGATGGACAGACCACTCCGAGTATTAAGCATATTCAATGATTTCTTTGGAGAGGACAAAGTTGATATGCAAGGATATTGGAGTTTGGACAAGTTCAAATCTCGGTTAAAGATAGAATCTTTGGCTACTTATATTCCTGATGGTAGTATTGCAGGCATGAGCAGTAATGATTGGGGCATGTTCAAGACATTTGCTATTACTGATTTACCTGAAAACCAAGTAGAAAAGGTTGTAAATGTGCTTACAAATACTACAGTAAAGGAAAGAATTGGTAATGCTAAGTTCAATGGCATATTCATTCTTGTACATTTTCCTCATGTAAGGGTAACTAATGAGCATGACAGATTTGTGGATATTAACCATCTATGGGCTAAGGTGAAGGTAATGTATAATGGCACATTAAATGGTGGATTTACACTTAACAGGTCAGAATATACTATGCTTCATATTAGTAGTGGGTATATGCACAGCCATATTAGTAGCATTCCTACAAGTAACTTTGCTAATTTCCAGAGTCCTTGTACAGGTAGTGGTCCTATTAATGGTACTATCAGTGCCCTTAATAGAGATTATGATGAGGATATGTGGAATATGTTTTGTCTTGAATTAAGTAAGTATGTAACTGTAGAATCCATTGCTGGCATACCTTATAAATATTTGGAAAAGTTAGGTACTAATAACATGGAGATGGGTGTGGACAGGTTTGTTACATATCTATCACCAGACTACTATGGGGATGCTCTTAGTTCTGATAAGTTGAAGGAGTTTGTAAGAGGCTTTATCAATTCAAAGAAACTTAAATTCAATTATGTAAATGGCTCTTATTCTATTGGTATGTCACTTATTGAGTTTATTGTACTTATTAGCAATGAATTTATTAAGTGGTATAATGACCAGTTTAATAAAGAGGAGCTAACTGCCAAGTTTGCAGAATTGAAGAGGAAAGGTATCTTGAAAGAGTGTATCATAGATAATGGGAAGATTTACTATGATAAAGGTGGGAACAATGTAAATACCTATGCCCAATATATAGGCAAGAAGGTTTGCATATTCAAGGGAAGAGAGGTTACTATTGATATTACAGATATTGCTGAGGTAAGGAATGAGAATAAGAGTATAATTCTTAATACTCATACTGCACTATACATATTAGCAACAATACTTAAAGTGTTAAATTATAGATATGGAAGAAGTAAAGCAACCCACGAAAGTAATCAGCTTGGTACAGAAGTCAGGTACTTATAATTATAAGCTGATTATCCCAGCAGAAGTGGAGAGAAAGATAAGATTTGCCTGCCAAAAGGTGTGGAGTACTGAATGGTCAGGTACACTATTCTTTACACATGAAGGTTCATTTGAAAATAATGACCTTGTAATAAGATGTGTGGATATTTACATTATGGATATTGGTACTCAAGCCTATACAGAGTTTGATATGAATCCTGATGTGATAGCCTATATGTGTGAGAATCCTGAGCTACTTGATTGCCAAATGGGTCTTATACATTCCCATAACAATATGAGTACTTTCTTTAGTGGTACAGATACTGCAACACTGAGGGAAGAGGGTATAGATAGGAATAACTTTGTATCCCTTATTGTGAATAATGCAGGTACTTATACTGCTGCAATTACAAGGAGGGTTAAATCAAAGCAGGTCAAAGAATCTGTGTCTTATGAGTTCTTTGGTGATGGTGAAAAGCATGATACTAAGGAATATGTAAGTAGTGCAGATGAAATTGAATGGTTCTATCTTAAAATAGAGAAGGAAGGTGAGAATTATTCCTTTCCAGACATGGCAGCAAGACTTGAGGAAATCAAGCAAGCTAAAGCAGAAAGGGCAGAGAAAGCCAAGAATGCTCAAACACCTGTATATCAAGGTGGCTATAAACCTGTTATTGCTAATTCCTATGGTACAAAGGCAGGTCCAGCAAATCTTGTCAAGAAGGAAGCTGATAAGCCTAAGGTAACTCAGCCAACTCTCTTTGATAATGCAGATGACTTGCCATTTGAAGAGGGGTATGACATACCTTATGGTCATGTATCATTTGATAAGGTTACTTTGAAATCTCTTGTACTTCAATTGATTACAGGTAGTATTATCATTTCTAATGATAGTAAGATTGACATTACTAAATGGGCTAAGTCAATGCCTACACTGTATGAAAAGAGGTTTGGTAAAGGCAAAGTTGGCATGGATAATTTCAAGATATGGGCAGAGACCTATACAGAATATCTGACATGGTATATAACAGATGAGAAATTAGAAGAGCTTGGCTTTGATGAAACAGAAATTTGTGCTATATGTGCCCATGATATGATAGAGGAGCTTACTAAACTTCCTGAAAATGATTATATCAAAGGGTATATTGATGCACTTCAAAAGTACTTAAAGATATGAATGAAGAAACAATAGTTCAGAGTGGTAGTCCAGCAACTGCCCAAGAAGCAGTTGAGGCATATAACTCTCTTATGGAGAGTCTCAATGTGGATAATGTCTGTAGATTCAATGAAGAAGGGTATGCCCGCACTACTTCAATCAATGCACTTATTCTTGGTATTAGGGGACATATTATCAGTCTTGGTAGTATCATTGCTTTAGATGGGGTTCCTGATACTTATAAGGTTGTGTATAACAATGTTAATGGTGAGGTAGGCAGCTTCTTTGTCAATGAGCATGTTAAGGCAATGATTGAAGAATCTTGGGCTGAGAACATGAGTTATTCTACTACAGTAGAGGGAGAGGAAACTGGATTTGAACTTTCAGATGAAGAACAAGCTATCCTTGACCAAGCTGTAGAAGATGCACATCAAGAAATACCTGCAAATTCTGCAACCTTGCTTGTGGATGAAGCTACAAGTAGGTTTAGCTCTGCCATTTGGTATGAGAATATTCAGAAGAAGACTGTCATTTTGGCAGGTGTAGGTGGCATTGGTAGTTATGTAGGCTTCTTATTGGCAAGAATGAAGCCAGCTTCTATGTTTATCTATGATGATGACATAGTAGAAGCTGTCAATATGTCAGGTCAGTTATATGGTCAATCTGATTTAGGCAGACCTAAAGTATCTGCACTGGCTAAGATGATTAGGAACTATGCTGGCTATAGCAGTGTCTTTGCAGTAAGTGAGAGATTCACTGATGAATCTGAGGCATCAGATATTATGATTTGTGGCTTTGATAATATGGCAGCAAGAAAACTTTTCTTCAATAAGTGGGTGAGCCATGTTCAATCTAAGCCAGAGGAGGAAAGGAAGAATTGTCTGTTTATTGATGGTAGGTTGGCAGCAGAGGAGTTTCAGGTATTATGTATTAAGGGAGATGATGAGTACAACATCAACAGGTATAATAATGAGTTCCTGTTCTCTGATGCAGAAGCTGATGAAACTATCTGCTCCTATAAACAAACTACCTTCTGTGCAAATATGATTGCATCTTATATGGTTAATTTGTTTGTAAACTTCTGTGCTAATCAATGTGAGCCTCTCATTGATAGAGACCTGCCATTCCTTACCACATATAATGCAGAAACAATGTATCTTAAAACTGAAGTATAATGGAATTTAACCCAAGATTTGCATATAATGTAATGGGTGTTTTCAATAGCAGTGAGTCTGGTAATCCAGACCAGCTTGAAATGAATCTGTCTCTTGATAGTAACAATGTATTTAGAAGAAGCCTTGTCATTGAAGTAAACAATGATGAGGTAGAGATACCTGTGATTGCAAGAAAACACTTTGAAAAGCTGGTTTCAGACAATATGGCTTATCCCACAATTGTGAGAATCAAGAGGATAATATTGCCATTATATGATAATGCACCAAGCCAAGAAAGAAGAACCTTTGATAGTATCATAGCTCAATTATTTACTAATGTAGAATATGATAAAAGATTGCAGAAGATAACTACCAATAAGGGTGAAGTGTATTATGGTGGTAAAGGTATCATCTTTGATGAGAGCTACACTCCATTACTATTATGTACATTAACTGCAAGAAGTGTACATACTGAGGACAATGGTAATACTATGGTCTATTACAGACCTGTATGCCATGTCAGTCCCAAAGTATTCTTAGAGTCTGATAAGTTGATTAATAAAGGCATCATCAAGAAATTGATTCCCTATTATACAAGTAGGGATATAAATTTCCCAAGAAACAATTACAGTTTCAGCAGTAATCCAGAGGACAGGAAAGTAAAGGTCATAGTAGATAATTTCAATAAGTTCTTTGTAGAACCTATTAAACCTACTCCATCTGCCTGCTCTAATGATGCACTGAATGAATGCCTTATTGACAATATTGATGACATAATGATGTTGATATGACATTAGATGAATACTTTGGAGATTGGATGAAGGTAATTGATAGGACAGAGCTTAATAATGTAATGGCTAAGGTTGGGCAAGAATACAGGAGAAAGCCTTTGTGTCCTGCCCAATCTGATGTATTCAGAGCATTCGAGCTTTGTCCTCTCAATGACTTGAAAGTAGTTATGTTAGGTCAAGACCCTTACCCACAAAAGGGAGTAGCAACTGGAGTATTATTTGGGAATAGAAAGGAAGTTAATGAGGATAACTTATCTCCTTCATTAAATGTTGTTAAAGAGGCAGCAATTAATTTTGAAATTCCACATTATTGTATTACCTTTGACAACTCTCTTGAGAGTTGGTCTAAACAAGGGATACTAATGATAAACTCTGCACTCACTGTAGAAATGAATAGGATAGGTTCCCATGTGATGTTGTGGAGACCTTTCATAGCTAAATTGCTAAAGAACTTGTCTGAATATAATACAGCTATAGTATATGTATTGTTTGGCAGACAAGCCCAAACCTTCAAACCTTATATTAATGATAGGTTCAATCATATTATAGAGATTGAACATCCTGCATATTTTGCAAGGAGTGGTACTAAGATGCCACATCAGCTATTTGTTGATATAAGTAATAAGGTAAAAGAGATTTATGGTGTGCCTATAAAATGG
>OHXI01000477.1_pt1 | contig 15628 bp, 10 predicted proteins | sample 1579941 | NCBI WGS metagenome assembly OHXI01 (sample SAMEA3882553, study PRJEB24775) | human gut metagenome | biome: human-associated habitat; feature: intestine environment; material: feces | place: Netherlands | collected 2009/2010
AGCATTTATGAACCTTGAGTCAGGTTCAGTGGATGCTATCTGTATGGATATGGGTGTTGCAAAGTATGAGCTTGAAGCGAGGGGCAGCCAGTTTAGGATGTTATCAGAGCAGGTATCAAAGGAACAGTACGGTATAGGCTTTAAGACAGGCAACACAGAACTCAGGGATACAGTTCAGGATACACTCTATGAAATGCTTGCTGACGGAACATTTGAAAGTATCGCAAAGGACTGGGGACTTGAGGAGAGCATATGCTTAAGTGCAGACAATAAGGTAAATGATGTGACAGAGGATAAGGCATCAGGAAGCTTCGTAAGTAACTTTGCAGATGTTGTAGGCAAGCTTGCAAGCGGTATGTTAGCAACACTTGGAATATTCTTCCTTACATTAGTATTCTCACTTCCTTTAGGTATGTTACTTATGTTTATAAGAGTATCCAAGATAAAGGTTGTACAGTGGTTAGCAAAGATATACATATCTATTATGAGAGGAACTCCTCTTATGCTTCAGCTGCTTGTTGTATTCTTTGGACCATATTATATATTTGGAATATCTTTATCATATAGTTACAGATTTTATGCGGTTATCATAGGATTTTCACTTAACTATGCAGCTTACTTTGCAGAGATATTCAGGTCAGGTATAGAGGCGATACCGATAGGACAGCATGAAGCGGCCTCTGTGCTTGGATACACTAAGAGCCAGACATTTATAAGAATAATATTCCCTCAGATGATGAGAATAGTCCTTCCATCTGTAACTAACGAAGTGATTACACTTGTTAAGGATACATCACTTGCATTTGCACTTGCATACACAGAAATGTTCACACTTGCAAAGCAGATAGCGGCGGCTAACGCAAGTATTATGCCACTTTTCGTAGCGGGTGTATTCTATTACATATTTAATTTTGTTGTTGCATGGGTTATGGAAACTATAGAAAAGAAAATGCGTTATTATAAGTAAGATAGTTATAAGCAGTGCAGATGAAACATGTTAAGAAAACATTTGATAATCTTGAAGTGTTAAAGGATATATCTATAGAAGTTAAAGAGGGAGAGGTTGTAGCTATCATAGGCCCATCGGGTTCTGGTAAGTCTACTTTCTTAAGATGTGCTACACTTCTTGAAACAATGGATGAGGGAACACTTGCTTACTGTGGTGAGAGTGCTACACTCAATACATCCGGTGCAACAGAGTATGTTGATAAGAATACGCTTCACCACTTAAAAAACGACTTTGGTCTGGTGTTTCAGAATTTCAATCTTTTTCCACATTTTTCGGTGCTTAAGAATGTCATAGATGCGCCTGTAAATGTGCAGAAGAGGAATAAAGACGAAGTTATTGCAGAAGCAAGGGAGCTTTTAAGCAAAGTAGGACTTGAGAATAAAGAGGATAATTATCCTGGTCAGTTATCAGGCGGACAGCAGCAGAGAGTAGCGATAGCAAGGGCGCTTGCCATGCATCCTAAGATGTTGTTTTTTGATGAACCTACATCAGCACTTGACCCAGAGATAACTGCAGGTATTCTTAAGCTTTTAAGAGCGCTTGCCGATGAAAAGATGACAATGGTTATAGTTACACATGAGATTGCATTTGCAAGAAATGTAGCTGACAGAGTTATATTTATGGATGGCGGAGTTATAGTTGAAGAGGGAAAGCCGGAGGATGTCATAGACAATCCAAAGAGTGAGAGAACGAAGGCATTCCTTCAGAAGATGGCATAAAGGGCGGAAATTATGACACTTAATCAGTTAAAATATGCGATTGTCGTATCGGAGTCAGAGTCTTTTAATATTGCGGCGAAGAAGCTGTATATATCGCAGCCAAGTCTGTCAACCTCTATTCATGCACTTGAGGAGGAGGTTGGAATACAGATATTCAGACGTTCCCAGAATGGTATAGCAGTAACACCTGACGGTAAGGAGTTCTTAGGCTATGCCAGACAGGTTATGGAACAGTTTGAGCTTCTGGATGCAAGATACATTTCCAAGTCAGATGTCAAGAAAAAGTTCAGTGTGTCTATGCAGCACTATACATTTGCAGTAAATGCGTTCGTAGAGCTGGTCAGGCAGTATGGTATGGACGAATATGAGTTTGCGGTACACGAAACTAAGACTCACGAGGTTATAGAGGATGTAAGGAACGGAAAGAGTGAAATAGGCATATTGTATCTGAATGACTTTAACAGGAAAGTGCTTGAAAAGATATTTGCAGAGAGTGCGATTGAATTCCATCCACTGTTAGAGTGCAACGTATATGTGTATATGAGCAATACGCATCCGCTTGCAAAGAAGGAGAGTATAAGCCTTGAAGAGTTAAAGGATTATCCTTGTCTTTCGTTTGACCAGGGAGAATATAATTCTTTTTATTATGCAGAAGAGGTGCTCAGTACATATGAGTACAAGCAGCTCATAAAGGCAAATGACAGGGCGACAATGCTTAATCTTATGGTCGGTCTTAACGGCTATACACTGTGTTCAGGCATCATATGTGAGGAGCTTAATGGTGATAAGTACTGCGCAGTAAAGCTTGACTCTGACGAACAGATGGAAATCGGTTATATATCAAGAAAGGGTGCCACGATAAGCACAATAGGACAGAAATACTTGGAGGAAATCTCTAAATCGAAGGCATTGTAAGATGATGTTGGGGTCAAAAGGTCATTCACCCATATATGAGCAAGCTCATATGGGTTTAGACCTTTTGACCCTGATATCATAAAATAAAACTTAAATAATTGTAGTCTTGTTGACAAAGAGAAGAGATATTTTTATAATAAAAATATTGTGAACGGATTATTAATTAGAAAGAGAGTTATATTATAATATGAAAAAAGTTGAAGATGAGGCGATATGTACAGGCTTTACAGACATTCATAACCACATTCTTTTTGGGGTGGATGACGGTTCGCCGGATATAGATACAAGTCTTGAGATGTTAAGAATGGCATATGAGGATGGTACAAGAGATGTTATACTCACACCACATTTTCATCCTAAGAGAGGTATGGCACACTACAGCCAGATTGTAGAACACTATGAGATATTAGCAGATGCGGCTGAAAGGGAGTTTCCTGATATGGGCGTATATCTTGGAAGGGAGATATACTACAGGTCAGAGATACTTGATAACTTAGATAAGCTTGATGAAAAGACGATGTGCGGCTCTGACACAGTTCTTATAGAATTCTCGCCTAATGTTCAGGCGGAGAAGGTAAGAGGCGCAGTGCTTGATGTTGTTATGTCAGGCTATCATCCTATAGTTGCACACGTAGAAAGATATGTATGCACAGTCAAGGACTGGGATTATATATATGAGTTAAAGCAGCTTGGAGCTGATATACAGATTAATGCAGCTTCTGTCACAGGCGATAATGGCTGGGGCGTGCAGAGATGTGTCAAGGCACTTTTAAAAGACCATGTTGTGGATTATGTAGCTTCGGATGCACATGACACTACAACAAGAACACCACAGTTGCAGAAGTGCTATAAGTATATAGTAAAGAAATATGGTGTTGAATATGCCGACAGAATTATGAAGGCAGATGTTGTTGAGAAATTTAGCTGATTAGGATTAGAGCAATCCCGTATTATATGCGTTATGCATATGGTACGGGATTTTTTTGGTTCTTTGTCAAGTGTGGCGATAAAGTTTTTTGTGCTGTTTGGTCTTTTATAAAAAAATTAAAATTAGTGGTTGACAGATTAGACATCAGGGAATATAATTCAATCATAAACACATTAAACATATAGGTTTATGGGAATAACAAAAAGGAACAGATTATAGGAGGATTAATAATATGAGTAATTATGTAGAAAGCGCAGCAGAATTAGTAGGAAAGACACCATTACTTAAGCTTAATGGTTATTCTAAGAAGGCAGGAGTTACAGATGCAAATATATTTGCAAAGCTTGAATATCTTAATCCAGCCGGTTCAGTTAAAGATAGAATTGCATTAGCAATGATTAACGATGCAGAAGAAAAGGGACTTTTAAAGCCGGGAGCTACAATCATCGAGCCAACAAGTGGTAACACAGGTATCGGTCTTGCTTCAATAGCAGCAGCTAAGGGATACAGAGCTATTCTTACACTTCCAGATACTATGTCAGTAGAAAGAAGAAATCTCTTAAAGGCTTATGGTGCAGAGCTTGTACTTACAGAAGGCGCTAAGGGTATGAAGGGTGCTATTGCAAAGGCAGAGGAGCTTAACAAGGAAATCGAAGGTTCAATCATCTTAGGTCAGTTTGATAATCCAGCTAACCCAGCAGCACACAAGGCTACAACAGGTCCAGAAATCTGGGAACAGCTAGACGGCAAGGTTGATATATTTGTAGCAGGTGTTGGTACAGGTGGAACTATCACAGGTATCGGTGAGTATCTTAAGTCACAGAACCTAGATGTTAAGATAGTAGCAGTAGAGCCAGTTACAAGCCCTGTTCTTTCAAAGGGAACAGCAGGTGCCCACAAAATTCAGGGTATCGGTGCCGGCTTCGTACCTAAGGTTCTTAACACAAAGGTATATGATGAAGTACTTCCTATTGAGAATGATGATGCATTTGAAGAAGGCAGAGCATTTGCAGTAAGCGAAGGTATCCTTGTAGGTATCTCTTCTGGTGCGGCATTAAAGGCAGCAGCTATCCTTGCTAAGAGACCAGAGAACAAGGGCAAGAATATCGTTGCACTTCTTCCAGACTCAGGTGACAGATATTTATCAACAGCTTTATTTGCTAATAACTAAGATATGGTTGAGAGATATTAAGATAGTGGATTGAATGTAAATAGAATAATTGAATATAGTGAGTTTGATATCTGGTAATTATTATGTGATTATTGGTATCGGGCTTGGTGATAAGCACCTGTGTGTGGATTGTATGTAAGAGTATGGTCTGTATGCGGGTGCTTTTTTGTTGTTCTGGTTCTTTTGGTTTTTGGGTTCTTTGTCAAGGACGGGAAGTGGTATTATGTAAAAATTTTTCAGGATTATATGTTTGTTTTGGGACTTTTTTAAGAGGGGTAGGAAGATACAGTTTTTCGAGAATAGGGGGAATTCTGTATTGGAAAATGACGGATTAAGACCTGTGACACTTGATATGAGTGAAGTGGAAATAATATCTTCTAGCGATAGCAGCACAACAATAAGTGACACTAATACTACAACAGAAGCCACAACTCCTAAGACAGGAGATAATAGTGACTTATATGTATGGTACATAATATTAGTTGCCGCAATATCTGTAAAATCACATATTCCGGATATTTTCCCTGATATATAAAAAATCAAAAATTTTGTTGCTATGATTTTTGCGATGTACTATAATACAGACTTAGTGAGTGCAGGGTAGATAAAGAGTAAATTAAATATAATCAGGTTAAGTTAATATATGGGGAATAGATAGAGGATTTATTAGAATATAGATTGATTTAAGGATTGGATGATTATGGAACATAGAGCAAAAAAACATATTGGGTATAAACTGCTTATATTACCATTAGCAGTGTTTGTTTGCAGTATAATCATATTATATGCTGTTGTCAGGAAAATGAATATAATGGATTATGAGCAGATAAGAACCAAGGCAAGTCTTAATGCTGTGACATATGCCAATCATATGATAAATGACCTTAATTCAGGAATTGGAATAACTAATTCAATAAAACAAATTCTTATTAGTGAGGATGGTGAGGTTGACAAGTTTAATGACGTTGCAAGCGATATGATGGCTGATTATGTCCAGAGTATTCAGCTGGCTCCAGCCGGTGTTGTTACTGACATATACCCGGAAGAAGGAAATAAAGCAGGTAAGATAGATTTAGTTAATGATGAAAAACGTGGAGCTATTGTCAGATATGGAATAGATAATGATATAGTTGTTATGCAGGGACCTTTTGCGCTTAATCAGGGAGACCTTGGAATAGCTATCCGCAATCCGGTTTATCTTTATGATGAAGATGGAGAACCATATTTCTGGGGTTTGACGATAGTTATAATCAAAGTACCGGAGATTTTTAATGATTCTGTAAGTGCACTTGAAGATTTTGGATATAATTACATTTTATCTAAGACAGAATCTCCTTTGTCATCGGATTATAAAGTGATAGAGGGTTCAAAACAAGAGCTATATGAGCCGGTATCATATAATTTTGAACTTGGTGGTTGTACATGGCAGCTTGATGTAACTCCAGTAAATGGCTGGAAAAACGATAACAAAATTATTTTTGTTATAATAGGCTGTTTTATTATAATTGTGCTGCTTGAAGTTCTTATTTTTGCATTTCTTAATATGCAGAAGCAAAGAGAAAAGTTTAAGGTGTTATCTTTAACAGACGGACTTACAGGAGTACTTAATAGAATTGGGTTTAATGAACAGCTTGAAAAATATTTAAATAATAATGAATCAAAGAAGTGCATAGGTATATTACTGGATGTGGATAATTTTAAGTTCATTAACGATGTGCATGGTCACGCTACAGGAGACCAGGTGCTTGTACAGCTTGCTAAGTCTATGAAAAAAGAATTTCCTAAAAATGCTGTTGTCGGACGAAATGGTGGCGATGAGTTCTGTGTGCTTTTAAGAGATTGTGGTGAGGATGAAGTAAAGCTGCTGATAGATAATTTCACAATGAAAAAAAGAACATTCCAGTGTGGAGGAAAAGAATATAAATATAGTATATCTTTAGGTTATGTGGAATATCCAACATATGCACAAAAGGGTTCAGAACTGTTAAGGTATGCGGATATGGCATTATATGAGGTCAAGCTGCGTGGAAAACACGGTTGTCTTCCTTATAGGGCAAGTTATCGAGGGGCAGATTCCAACCGTTCACAGTTAGGATTTAAACTGAATGATATATCAAATAATCTTCCGGGAGCTTTTTTTATATATAAGGCAGACAGGAACGATGAGCAGATATTATATGCTAATAATGAAATGATAAAACTTACAGGGTGTGATGATTTAGATGATTTCTATGAGTTTTCAAGAAAACATTTTAATGGTCTTGTTCATCCTGACGATTATGAGAAAGTAGAAAAGAAGATATGGGAACAGATATCATTTGAAAACAATCAGATAAATGATTATGTAAGCTACAGGCTGGCAGTTAAAAATAGTGGATACAGGAACGTTCTTGACTATGGCAGACTGGCACACAGCGAGAATTATGGAATGTTATTTTATGTGTTAGTTGTTGACTATGATTTTATTAATGCCTCAGATAACTTTGATTGAATTACAGCTAAACAGCATTTTCTGTAAAATTACATATTCTGAATATTTTTTCCTCTTGTTTTTATGTTGTATGGAATTTATTATAGACTTATACAAATGTGTTATGTATAAGTTGATTATATATATGATATAAACGCTGTACATTAGATATGTTTATAATTACAGCGTTTACAACAAATATTCTATGAATATAAAATACAGGAGGTTATTATGCTTTTTAAAAACCCAATTATTCCGGGATATAATCCTGACCCTAGTATATGCCGCGTTGGTGACGACTTTTATCTTGTAAACTCAACTTTCGAGTTCTTTCCGGGAGTTCCAATATATCACAGCAGAAATCTTGTAAACTGGGAGCTTAAGGGCTACTGCCTTGACAGACGTTCACAGCTGGAGCTTGAGGGCTGTCGTAATTCGGGCGGTATATATGCTCCAACGATACGTTTTCATAACGGTATGTTTTATATGATAACAACAAATGTAACAGATAAAGGGAACTTTGTGGTACACAGCGACAGCGTTGACGGCGACTGGTCAGAGCCTGCATGGATAGACCAGGGCGGAATAGACCCTTCATTATTCTGGGATGATGACGATAAATGCTACTATTGTTCAACTGGTATACTTGATGGTGTAAGGGGTATTGTTGCATTTGAGATTAATCCTATGACAGGCGAAATTCTGTCAGACAAGAAACTTATAAGTGAAGGCTGTGGCGGACAGTGTGCCGAAGGACCTCACATTTATAAAAAAGACGGAATGTATTATCTTATGATAGCTGAGGGCGGAACGGAGTATGCCCACCGTGAGACTATACAGAGAGCAGAAAATGTATGGGGACCATATACGCCTTGTCCACATAATCCGATAATATCACACAAGGATTATAAGAAGTCGGAAATTCAGGCGACAGGACACGCTGACCTTATAGAGGATGCTAATGGCAACTGGTGGATTGTATTTCTTGGTATAAGAAGGTTCAGCCATGCGCTTCTTCACAATCTTGGACGTGAAACATTTCTTGCATCGGTAAAGTGGGAAGACGGCTGGCCGGTTGTCGGCTATAACGGAAATGGAACGATAGAGCTTGTTATGGATGCGCCTCTTCCGGGGCTTGATTATGAAGAAAGTAAGGCAAATATTCATACAGATGATAAGACAGGCAAGCCGATGCTGTATGCAGACCACAGTGTAAGTATTGATTTTGCGGATGAGAAGCTTGATAAAAGACTGCAGTTTACAAGAAATCCTGATATGTCGCATTATATATATGACAGTGCAGACAGAAAGCTGACACTTAAAGGCACAGACATATCACTTAATGAACCGGGCAAGTCGCCTACGATACTTTCTTTTAAGCAGCCGGAGTTTACAACAACACTAAAGGCAGTGGTTGATATAGGTGCAACAACCGCAAAGAGAGCAGGAATAGCAGCTTACTACAATAATGATTATCACTATGAAATATATATCGGAAATGATGATAATGGTAAGTATATCGGGTTTTATAAGCATATCCACGATATGGGGGCAGAGCTTATTCATATTCCTGTAAGCAAGGATGAGGAGAATATGAAGCTGCTTGTTAAGATAGATACTGACAGGGAAAAGTATACATTTTCATATGCGATAGCTGACACTGATAATCTGAATGCAAGGGTGGCTTTCAGACAGGCAGGTTCTGGGCTTAATGCGGGACTTAGCACAGAGGGCACAAGGACGATGACATTTACAGGAACACTGTTTTCGCTGTTTGCAGAGGATGGTGACGGAGTGTTTGATACGGGAGTGCAGCTTAGCATTAATCCAGATGAGGATTATAAGTTGTAGATGGAGTGGAAAGTCTTTAAATGCATCAAGTAAATTATTTTAAATCACAGATATATTTGAAGATAAATACATAAAAAATTGCAGCAGGGGGCAATATATGGGAAGAGAAAATATATCATATTCAAAAGAATATAAAGAACTTATTCCCTATAGGGAATATGGGCTTTTTGATGTGGCGTGGCACGATGGTATGTTTGCAGGAAACGGACATATAGGTGTGATTGAGTCAGGAGCACCGCTGAACGATAATCTTATATATCAGAATGTAGAGCTGGTTATGCCGTCAAATGAGCCAAGATATGTACCAGAGGAAGTGACAGCGCAGCTTGACGAGGCAAGACAGGCGGTGCTTCATATGGATGATACGTGGAATATACATGACAGAAAGAGAACCAATATGTACTGTCATCATCCGGGACACCAGCTAAGAATTGAGATGTTAAAGGTTGCGCATAACAGCGAAAGAAAGACGTTGTTTGAGGATATTGACGTAACGGATTATAAGAGATATACAGATCTTGAACACAGCGTTATAGTTACTAGTTTTAAGGCAGATGGCGCTGATATAGAAAGAAAGACATTTGTGCCTAAGCAGGATGTCATAGTAACAGTAATAACGGGCATAAAAGACTTTGGAATTAAGCTTTTTATAGAGGATTTTGAGTCGATACATAAGTTTGGTACGGGCAAGAATAACACGCTTACTTCTGAAAGAAAGATGAAGTATTCACGTTTTATAAAAGATAATATGATTGGAACAGTCGTGCATTATCCATCATTTAAGGGGAGTGAGCTGGCTGACGGAGGCTTTGCGGGAGTTACAAAGGTGTTTGCCGGTGACGGACGTATACAGACATTTGACAGGATGAAGAGCGATATGGCATATACGTGCATAGATGACGGCGCACCGGTGCTTAAGGTAACTGACACCAACGAGCTTGTGCTTGTGACTTATCTTGACTGGGCATATATGTGCGAGGATTTAAGACGGACAGATAATGTCATTGATGAATATGATATTGTCAGAAAATGTGTCAGTAAAATAGAGAGTGTTACAGGCGCAGACAGCACTTATTTTTCTTATAAAGACCTTTTAAATGAGCATATGAAAAAAGCGGCTGACAGATATAACCGTGTTTCTTTAAGCTTAAGGGATAAAGCTGATGACACATCACTGACAGGTGATGTAAGTAACGAGGAACTGTTAGAAAGACAGAAGGACGAAAAGGATATAATACCTGAGCTGCTTGAAAGAATATATAATAATGCGAGATATGCAATGCTTTCAAGTGCCGGATATACAGCGCCAAGGCTTAATGCAGCCGGTGTCGGGGAGTGGAACCTTTCTTGGCGCAATGCCTACACTATGGATGCCAATGTCAATATTCAGGTGTCAGGTATGAACAGTGGCAATATGTATGAGGCGGCTGTTGGCTATATATGGTTTGTGCTAAAGCAGCTTCCTGACTGGGAGAATAATGCTGCGATGGTGTATGGAATGAAGGATGCGCTGCTGACTCCGGTCAATACTGACGGACACAGGGCTATGATGGTTGAGTATGACATTAATTATCCGTTCCAGTACTGGAATACAGGCGCAAGCTGGATGACACTTCCGATAGCAGAATTTCTTGACTGTTATGGCAATTCAATAATAACAACTAAGGATGAAGATATTATTAAAATGTATAAAAAAGATACATTTGATATAAAGAAAGATATATATGTTCCTCTTGTGAGAAAGACTTATAACTTCTGGAAACAGCTATGTACACCGGAGTATTACACAGACTGCAATGGTAATGCGTGCTGCACAAAGGACAAAAAGGCTCTTAAGGAAGGTGAGAAGTATCTTATAATACCTTCGTTTTCACCAGAAAATAAACCACTTGATTATCACAGTGCAATAACTGCCAATGCTGCTATGGATATATCGGCGGCAAGGGATATAGTCGGTATGTATATTGATATGGAAAATGAGCTTAAAGAGGAGGGCTATAAAACAAAAGTAGCAGAAGCACTTGAACTTAAAGACAGATTGCCTGACTTTAAGTTTGACGAGAGTGGTGCTATATGCGAGTGGTCTATGAAGGAGTATAAGGAGAATAATGCACACAGGCATATAAGCCATTTATACTGTGCATGGCCGGCTTATCAGACACAGCATAATGAGGCTCTGGCAGATGCGTGCAGACAGGCTATAGTAAACCGTAACCGTGAGAATACAGGAAAGGATGACACTGCTTCACACGGCTGGATACATAAGGCGCTTGTTGAGACAAGACTTAAGAATTCAGAAGCGGTATATGACATTCTTAATCTTCTGGTACACAGTGATATATTCTATTCTTCGCTGTTTACTGACCATAATACTAACAGGGCGAAGGGTGTTGCCTGCACTGACACATTATATGGAATAACAGGCATAATAAACGAAGCACTTGTGTACTCTGACAGAAGTACTATAGAACTGCTGCCAGCACTAAGCTGTAAGTTCCCACAGGGGAAAATATGCGGTATTATGACAAGGGCTGGAGTGTGTATAGATGAGCTTGAGTGGAACAGAGAAGGAAAGCTTATAAATATTAAGATGACGGCACTCCGCGATACACATTTCCAGCTTGTTCTGGGAAATGCGGCTGCAGATATGCTTGAAATAAGTGATGAGGACAGGAGAAGGTTTAATAGAGATATTGAGCTTAAGAAGGGAGAGCAGTGCATTAGCTTTCCATAAGATAATTATGAAGATATAATAATAAACATAAGGGTCTGTATGCAAAGCAGATAAAGAGCATTTCTGGTTATAAACTTTACTTGTGGAAGGTTTAGAAACGAAAAAAAGATGGGATGCACCAGCTTATAATAAGCCGTAGCACCCCATCTTTTTTTATATAGAACACACATTATATCTTTGATTTAACGAATTTAATCATATAGTTCTGTGGGTAATTCAATTCTCCTATGCAGAGGACACGGAAGTACAGTACCTGTTACACTTCCTTATGCACCGTATCAATAAGTGAATGCATTCTATCAGATATACTGTTAAGAATTTGCATATTAGCCTCCTCATTGGCATTAGTTTCCTCAGCGTGTGCTGAAAGCTGTTGTGAAACAGCGGAAATAGTCTGGATGGAGTCATTGATTACCTGATTAGCATCCTTAAGCTCGTGTACACTTGATGAAAGCTTTGTTACGTTATCACGCACAATATATGTATTACTCTGGATATTATCAAAACTTCTTGCTGTGTTTTCTGTTGATGTCTTTTCTTCATTAATACCATCAATCATCTTATATATAACACTTACGACCTCTTCAATAGCCTGTGCCATATTCTGTATAAGCTTTGTTATGTTCTCAGTAGCACCTGCTGTCTGTGTAGCCATCTTAGATATCTCAGAAGCAACAACAGAGAATCCCTTGCCTGCTTCACCAGCTCTTGCAGCTTCGATACTTGCATTAAGGGCAAGCAGTTCAGTCTGCGATGCAATTTCTTCAATCATAGATATAATAGAGTGCATTTCTGTGATATGGCTGTTAAGGTTAGAGAGCTTATCAGCTACGTCCTTACCATTCCTTACAGATATGTCAACAGTTTCAACAAGCTGTTCAATATCAGCACTTCCCTGTGAAAGAATTTCAAGGGTCTTTGACATACTTTCAGAGATTTCACTTGAAGCATCATCAACAAGAGTAACCTTCTGATGAATGACTTCTGTCTGTTCTAACTGGTTCTGCACGGCATCGGCTGTATCAGAAGCACCATTTGCAACTTCGCCCATTGTAGCCTGTGTTGCTTTTGATGCTGTACTTAACTTTTCAAGGTCAGTGTATATCTCAGATATGCCGTTCTGTAAAGTTGCAGCCATTTCAGAGATTTCATGAAGAAGCTCTTCGCTCTTCTCCTTGGCTTCAGATATGTTATCAACCTTCTGCTGTGCATTGGCTTTGGTTGTTAATGCAAGCACACAGGCATATACACCCGTTATAACTACGGTTGTAATCTGTATGGCAGCAACATCAGTACCAAGGTATCCATAGCCGCCTGTCTTAGCGCCTAATATAACGGCGATGATACTTTCAAGGATAACACCGAAGTTGACAAGAAACATAAGCCGGAATTCGTTATATAATGAAACTACGAATATCATAGGCAGTGCAAATGTAAACATGGCAATATTTGATGATGTAAATAATGCAAATGTATAAAAAACGGCATAACCGATTGGAACAAGATGCTTGATAGCGTAATTCTCATGGTTCCTGCTCCATGTTATGAATTCAGCAATCACGGGCGCAATTCCGATAATGGAAATAATAACAGCACTGGTAATTCCGGTACCACTCCTGAAAGCCTGTGCCAGTATCATAATATCCATTATAACAACCTCAATAAGGTGTGCATACATTGCAACCCGGTTGTTACGTTCCATTTCAGAGCTGCTTTTAGTTTTGATAGCCATATTATTCCTCCTATATGTATAAAAATGTTTTTTTATGAAAGCAGTTGTAATAGCTGCTCTGTACAATTACATAGTTATATAAAATACTGTTACGTGGTTACATACTTAATTGGTATTGCAAGGATTACCCTTAATCCCTGCATATAAATATGTAATAATCCCTAAAGCATAAAGATTATACTATATAGGAAAAAAACTTTCAATTCTTCATCTAGTACCAAAGTTCTATTTTGTAAAATATCTTCTATAATATGGAAGATATTTTACAAAATTGAGGAAATTTTTCCAATATTTATATGTTATCTGGATTAGTATGCTGGTAGTAGTAGAAGAATTTCTAAATAAGATTTTTGACCATAAAATTATAATGTGATAAAATAATATTTACATCATTAAGGAAAAAAGATAATTATAAAAATGGAGATTTAGGTTATGAATATATACTTAGCAGGTGATTCTATAGTTCAGGACTATACCGATGAGGAGTTTATAGCAGGCTGGGGACAGTATCTGCCATATTATATAGCTTCTGGTAACAATGTTATTAATTATGCAAAGGGTGGAAGAAGCTCAAGGCTGTTTATTAATGAAGGGCGTTTTGATGAGCTTGACAGGCATATAGGTAAAGGAGATTATCTTCTTATAGAGTTCTGCCATAATGATGATGCATCCAAAGGCTATAAGACGATGTTTAACAGGCTTGTGGAGCTTGGAGAGCCGGACGAAGATGAAAGATATCCGGTTATTCCGGGCGAGAGAGTGAGTAAGGATTATATACCAGAAGAATATATACATGCACTTATGGAGGATGACTCTATTAAGGATAAAGAAGCTGTTATAAGAAGTGTTGAGGCAGTTAATAATTCTTATCCGGGTGATACTTATTATCCTTATTCAAAGGATGCTACAATGGGAAGTTATAAGTGGTTTATCAAGCAGTATATTGATATGGCAAGAGAGCATAGTGCAATACCTGTGCTTGTGACAGCACCGGCACGTACACAGTTTACGCCTGACGGAAAGATAGAGGATGGCTGTGGGCTTCACGGTGGTGATAATTTTTCGTATATAAGGGCGATGAAGCAGATAGGTGAAGAGACACATACGGTTGTATTAGATTTATTTTCTTATTCTGTGGGCTTGTTTGAAGCCATAGGACGTGATAATATTCATAAGTATACTTCTATTAAAGTGGGTGTCAATAAGGGTGTGTGGCCGGATGATTTTATTAAAGAATTGAATAAACCGGACACAGTATCAGAGAATACTCATTTTAATAAGTATGGTGCATGGCTGCTTACGAAGGGGCTTGTGAAGCTTATTAATGAATGTGAGGATAAGCAGATACAGGGATTGAAAAATGTTATAAAAGACAGCGCATTTGCGGTTAAATCACCAGTAATGTGCGTAAGCAATGAGCCGTGCCAGACCAAAGAATAACAAAGTGCTGTGCTAGCATAAAGCATTTTGTTATTCTTTGGTCAGATAGGGCGAAAGCCCGACAGTCTGGAAAAATAAAATAATAGTGAAATATGCTAAAAGTCAGGAGAAAAGAATATAATGAGAAGACGAATGTCAAGAAAAGAGCGAGCAAGAAGACGAAGAATAATAACAATAACGGTAACTGCTGTTGTAGCAGTTATAATAATAGTGGCAGCGGCACTTCTTATAAAGAGCTGCGCAGGTAAGAAGAATACTGATGCGTCAGATAATAATGCAATAAGTGAAACAACACAGAATGTTAATAATAATTCTAACAACAGTGTATCATCTACACAGGCAGAAAGTACAGAAAATAAGAGTACAGAGGCTGCAACAGACAATGCTTCTGATGGTAAGGAGAAGACATCAAAGGGCTTTACTATTGAAACAAGAAACGGTGCAACTTATATAGACGGATATCTTATAGCTAATAAAACATATGCACTTCCAAGCACATTTATACCTGAAAACCCTGAAGTGCCTGTAACAGAGGCAAGAAGTAATACAAGCCTTGATAAAGACCTTATGACAGCATTCAGAAAAATGCAGGCAGATGCAACAGCGAAGGGACTTAACATATATATTGCCAGCGGATACCGTTCATATGATTATCAGGT
>OHXI01000484.1_pt1 | contig 15416 bp, 8 predicted proteins | sample 1579941 | NCBI WGS metagenome assembly OHXI01 (sample SAMEA3882553, study PRJEB24775) | human gut metagenome | biome: human-associated habitat; feature: intestine environment; material: feces | place: Netherlands | collected 2009/2010
GAAGATGGTACTGCCGTAGGTATGGGAATAGCAAATGCTGTAACTCGACTGAAAGACAGTAAAGCAAAATCTAAAGTCATTATTTTGCTGACAGACGGTACTAACAATAAAGGTGATATTTCTCCTTTGACGGCTGCTGAAATAGCCAAGAGTTTTGACATTCGCGTTTATACTATTGGGGTAGGAACCAATGGTATGGCTCCTTATCCTTATCCGGTAGGCGGAACAGTGCAATATGTCAATATGCCCGTCGAAATTGATGAAAAGACTTTGACACAGATTGCCGGAACAACGGAAGGTAACTATTTCCGTGCCACCAGCAACTCGAAGTTGAAGGAAGTGTATGAGGAGATAGACAAGCTGGAGAAAACAAAATTGAATGTAAAAGAATACAGCAAGCGCCAGGAAGAATACCGTTGGTTTGCTTTGGCGGCATTCTTGTGCGTGTTACTTGAAGTATTGCTTCGTAATTCTATCTTGAAGAAGATACCTTAAAACAATGCATTAATTGTAAATTACTAAATTGTACATAGAAAGATGTTTCGATTTGAAGAACCTACATATTTATACCTGTTGCTCCTGTTGCCTTTCTTGGCGGCTTTCTACCTGTACTCCAATTATCGGAGACGGAAAGCGATCCGCAAGTTTGGCGATCCGGTGCTAATGGCACAGTTGATGCCGGATGTATCTAAATATCGTCCGGATGTGAAGTTTTGGCTGGTGTTTGCTGCAATCGGGCTGTTTGCTGTATTGCTGGCGCGTCCGCAGTTTGGCTCCAAGCTGGAGACTGTGAAGCGCCAGGGAGTAGAGGTAATGATTGCGTTGGATATCTCTAACTCTATGTTGGCACAAGATGTACAACCCAGTCGTCTGGAGAAAGCCAAGAGACTGGTAGCACAGTTGGTTGACAAAATGGAGAATGATAAGGTAGGCATGATTGTGTTTGCCGGTGATGCCTTTACACAGTTGCCTATTACAAGCGATTATATTTCTGCCAAGATGTTTTTGGAATCTATTAATCCATCGTTGATATCCAAGCAGGGTACGGCTATCGGTGCAGCTATTAATCTGGCTACCCGTAGTTTTACCCCCCAGGAAGGAGTAGGGCGTGCCGTCATCGTTATTACTGACGGTGAAAACCATGAAGGCGGAGCTGTGGAAGCTGCCAAGGCTGCTGCAGAAAAAGGTATTCAAGTCAGTGTTCTGGGTGTGGGTATGCCTGATGGTGCACCTATCCCTGTAGAAGGAACCAATGACTTCCGCCGTGACCGTGATGGAAACGTGGTTGTAACCCGCTTGAATGAGCAGATGTGTCAGGAAATAGCTCAGGCAGGAGATGGGATTTATGTGCGTGTAGACAATTCAAATGCTGCACAAAAGGTGATTGCTCAGGAGATTAATAAAATGGCGAAAGCGGATGTGGAAACACAGGTTTATACAGAGTTCAACGAACAATTCCAGGCTGTTGCATGGATTATATTGTTACTGTTGTTGGCTGAAATGCTGATTTTGGAACGTAAAAACCCGTTATTCCGTAATATCCATCTGTTTAAAAAGGAAGAAAGGTATGATGATGAGAAATAGAACTATCGGAATTATCTTGCTGCTACTGACGGCTATTTCAGTTTCTGCACAGAAAGCGGAACGCGACTATATTCGTAAGGGAAACCGTGCTTATAAAGATAGTACGTATGTAAATGCTGAAGTGAATTATCGGAAAGCTATTGATGTGAATCCGAAGTCAGCGATATCCATGTATAATCTGGGTAATACGCTTATGCAACAGAATAAGTTGCAGGAGGCTATGGAGCAGTTTGTTGCTGCCACTAAAATGGAGAAAGATAAGGGTAATCTTGCTCAAATCTATCATAATATGGGAGTAATATTCCACTCCGGTAAGGATTATGCCAAAGCTGTGGAAGCATACAAAGAGTCACTACGTAATAATCCGAAAGATAACGAGACGCGTTATAACTTGGCTTTGGCTCAGAAAATGCTGAAAGATCAGGAACAGAATCAGCAGAATCAAGACCAGAACCAAGATCAGAATCAAGACAAAAAGGAGCAGGAAAAAGAACAAGATAAAGACAAACAAGACCAAAATCAACAAGATCAGCAGAACCAAGATCAACAGCAGCAACCTCCTCAGCCACAAGAAAATCAGATGTCAAAGGAAAATGCTGAACAGCTTTTGAAGTCGGTGATGCAGGATGAGAAAGATGTACAGGATAAGGTGAAGAAACAGCAAGTTATCCAGGGTGGTCGTTTGGAAAAGGATTGGTAAATAATAAAAGATACGATAATATATGAGAAAATTAATTTTCTTATGGATAGCACTGGTAGTAGTCAGTCTGCAAGCTTTGGCTAATGACAAGGTGTCATTTACCGCGTCAGCTCCTGATGCTGTAGCGGTGGGTGACCAGTTCAGACTGGCATATACAGTGACTACACAGAAGGTGAGGGATTTCCGTGCTCCTTCTATTAAGGGATTTGACGTACTGATGGGACCCAGTCGCTCTCAGCAAAGTAGTATGCAAATAGTTAATGGGGTATCGACCTCAACCAGCAGTATTACTTTCACTTATATACTGATGGCTACTGCTGAGGGTAGTTTTACAATTCCGGGAGCTACAATTACAGCCGATGGTAATCAGATGGTTTCTAATTCTGTGCAAATCAAGGTTCTGCCAGCGGATCAGGCCGGAGCAGCTTCTTCAGGCGGAGGTAATAGTAGCCAGCAGGGCAATACCAGCCGTGCTTCCTCAGGAACTTCTGTTTCCAATCAGGACCTCTTTATTTTGCCTACTATTAGTAAGGCCAATGTGTATGAACAAGAAGCATTCTTGCTGACTTATAAAATTTACACTCTGGTTGACCTTCGTGGTTTTGACAATGTGAAACTTCCTGATTTTAAGGGATTTCATTCACAAGAAGTAGAACTTCCGGGTGATAGAAAATGGAGCTTGGAACATTATAAGGGACGGAATTATCAAACTACCGTTTACCGGCAATTTGTGCTGTTTCCGCAGCAGTCTGGTAATTTGACTATTGATCCGGCACGTTTTGATGCTTCTATTGCTAAAGCTACTCAAGTATCTGATCCATTTGAAGCTTTCTTTAATGGTGGCAGTAACTACATTGAAGTCAAAAAGACATTGATGACACCGAAACTAACTGTAGATGTAAAACCCTTACCAGGCGATAAACCTGCTGATTTTTCCGGTGGAGTGGGAGAGTTTAGCATTTCTTCTTCCATTAATAGTACTAATGTAAAGACAAACGATGCTGTAACTATTAAACTTGTCATTTCCGGTACAGGCAATTTGAAGTTAATAGGTGATCCTGAGGTGAAATTTCCGGATGACTTCGAGGTATATGACCCTAAAGTTGATAATAAATTCAGGCTGACAAGTGCAGGGCTTTCGGGTAGTAAGGTTATTGAATATCTGGCTATTCCACGCAATGCTGGAACATTTAAAATACCAGCGGTGAAATTCAGCTATTTTGATATCAAATCCCGTACTTATAAGATATTGACTACCGAAGAGTATGAATTGCATGTAGAGAAAGGTGAAGGAAATGCAGCGCAAACTATTGCTAACTTTACGAATAAAGAGGATTTGAAAGTCTTGAATGAGGATATTCGCTTCATCAAGCAAAATGATGTGACGCTTTCTCAAAAGGGAGACTTTTTCTTTGACTCTATGTTATATTGGTTGCTCTATTTAGTACCTGGCATTGCGTTTATCATTTTCTTTATCATTTACCGTAAGCAGATAGCTGCTAATGCTAATGTTGCGAAAATGCGTACGAAAAAGGCAAATAAGGTTGCTGTTAAACGTATGAAGTTAGCTGGTAAGTTGTTGGCTGAGAATAAAAAAGATGTTTTCTATGACGAAGTCTTGAAGGCTCTTTGGGGATATATAAGCGATAAATTGAATATTCCGGTTTCTCGACTTTCAAAAGATAATATTGAAGAGGAACTTCGTAAATATGGAGTGGAGGATGCTTTGATTAAAGAATTCCTGGCTGCATTGAATGATTGTGAGTTTGCCCGTTTTGCTCCTGGCGATGATAATCAGGCTATGGATAAAGTCTATTCGGCTTCATTAGCAGTAATAAGTAAAATGGAGAATTCGATTAAACATTAATTAGGAGGTTATATGATGAAAAAGATACTGTTTTTTACTTTTGTTGGCCTGTTAATGGCATTGACCTCTTCTGGACAGACTGCATCGGATACATTACAACAAGCGAATGATTCGGTAACAATAGGTTCACACACTGAATTCTCAGCTGCTGCGCAAGAGAATAGTGTGACAAAAGCAGAAGGAGATAGCGCATACGTGAAGAATGATTATGCCTCTGCTATTCAGATATATGAAGCTCTGCTGAAAGAAGGAGAAGCGGCTGAGGTATACTATAACTTAGGAAATAGCTACTATAAGGCTGGTGATATAGCAAAAGCCATTTTAAATTATGAGCGTGCACTTTTAATACAGCCAGGCAATGCTGATATTCGGGCTAATTTAGAGATTGCTCGTGCAAAAACGATTGATAAAGTGATCCCTGTACCCGAGGTTTTCTTTGTATCTTGGACGAAATCATTGATTAATTGTTTGAGTGTGGATGCTTGGGCAAAGGTAGGCGTCGTTTGTTTCTTTTTGTTGCTTGCATCTCTTTATTTCTTCTTCTTTTCCAAGCAAATCGTGTGGAAGAAAATAGGATTTATTGCAGGGATAGTATTTCTGGTGTTAGTTTTATTAGCGAATGTCTTTGCTTTTCAACAAAAAAATGAGCTATTGAATCGTAACAATGCTATTGTACTAACTCCAAGTGTAACAGTACGTAGTACTCCGAGTGAAAGTGGCACCAGTTTGTTCATATTGCATGAGGGACGGAAGGTTGAAATTAAAGATAACTCCATGCGTGAATGGAAAGAAATCCGCTTAGAGGATGGTAAAGTAGGATGGGTACCTGCGTCATCTGTTGAAGTTATCTGATAGATATAATTCTTTCATAATAAGATAGTTAATAATAGAAAAAAGCCTGTTGAAAGGGAAAATACAAATCTCCTTTTGACAGGCTTCTTTATTTTTGTAAAAAAGACACCGAAATAGTTTGTTTTATCTTTTTTTTTCCTTAAGTTTATAGCGTGATAAGTGAAACTCACAGAGTTATTAACCATTAAATTTATAAATATGAGAACAATAACATTTAATGAACTTCGCAGAATTAAAGATTCATTACCTACTGGTAGTATGCATAGAATAGCCGATGAGCTCGGATTGAACGTCGATACAGTTAGAAATTTTTTTGGCGGTCACAATTTTAAGGAAGGTAAGAGTGTTGGGATACATTTAGAGCCTGGTCCGGATGGTGGTTTGGTTATGTTGGATGATACTACTGTCCTTGATAGAGCTCTAAAAATTCTAGATGAAATGAATGCCAGTGCTGAGCCTGTTCGAGCTTAAGAAAAGAAAGTTATAAATGAATCCCAATTGATAGACAAACAATTGGGATTTCTTATTTGTTTATAAAGTAAAAACAGTTGATTATGGAAGACAAGTTAGTAACCTTAGCTATTCTGACTTATGCAAAAGCTCAGATATTGAAGAATGTGCTTGAAAATGAAGGTATTGAAACCTATATTCATAATGTAAATCAAATACAACCTGTAGTGTCTTCAGGTGTGCGCTTACGTATAAAAGAAAGCGATCTACCGCGTGCATTGAAGATAACTGAGAGCTCTGCTTGGCTTTCTGAAGAGGTAGTGGGAGGGAGGTCACCCAAAGTAGAAAAGGAGAGTAATAAGGTCTTAATTCCTGTAGACTTTTCTAATTATTCAATGAAGGCATGTGAGTTTGGTTTTAATTTTGCTCAGAATATGGGAGCGGAAGTTGTGTTGCTTCATGTTTATTTTACACCAATCTATACCACGTCATTACCTTATGGAGACGTTTTTAATTATCAGCTAACAGACGATGAAAATGTAAAAAACATATTACAAAAAGTTCATGCAGATTTAAATACTTTATCTGACAAGGTAAAAGCAAAAGTAGCTTCAGGAGAGTTCCCGAATGTAAAATATAGTTGTGTATTGCGTGAAGGTATTCCAGAAGAGGAAATTCTTCGTTATTCGAAGGAATATCGGCCACGTATTGTGATTATGGGGACTCGTGGTAAAAATCAGAAAGATATAGATTTAATTGGTAGTGTAACTGCTGAGGTAATTGAGCGAAGCCGCGTACCAGTTTTAGCCATTCCGGAGAATACTCCATTTAAACAGCTGGCAGAAGCTAAACGTATTGCATTTATCACCAATTTTGATCAACGGGATTTAATCGCATTTGATTCTTTGATTGTTGCTTTAAAGCCATTTCATTTCTCTGTATCTTTGATTCATCTGTCAGATGTTAAGGACACTTGGAATGAAATTAAATTAGGTGGTATTAAGGAGTATTTTCAAAAACAGTATCCGGACCTGGAAATTCATTATGATGTTGTGATGAATGATGATTTCTTGAACAGCTTAGATAATTACATAAAAACTAATCATATTGATATAATTACGTTGACTACTTATAAACGTAATATATTCTCTCGCTTATTTAATCCAGGTATTGCTCGGAAGATGATTTTTCATTCCGATACACCGTTGTTAGTTATTTATGGACGCCCAAGCTAAAATAAATAGCGCAAGCATTTCAAATTAATAATAACGATTATGTTTAATATATGGCACTAATATTCTTCTTGCATAATTAAAGCCAACTTCTTAGGTCTACCCATATCTTTTGGCGGTCCTGCCCCTGTGTGTACGGAGTGGCGTGTAGCCTTTATTTTATTGCGGGTTAAACGTCCCCAGCCCTCAAGTGCGGTGCGGCTTATACGGTATGTGTACTTAATCATATAAAATAAACCCTAAAAGTTTTTTGTCTAACTTTTAGGGTTCACTTCAAAAAGCAGTTTTTTAAGTTTATACTTTACATCAGCTTTTCAATTTCTTCAAATTCTGGTCCCATATCTAAATTATAATATACTCTGTAAAGACCATTTAACCATAAATCCTTTTGGTCAGGTTTTAATTCTCTTGCTTTTTCATAGCAAGGTTTTGCATTTTCATAGAAAGCTTTCAAAGTAATCTGATCTTCTTTATATTTAGGATCATTAACGTCAGTAGTAGCTTTTTCTGAGAAGTCTTGAGCTTGGAGACAGTAGATCAGTCCTAAATTGGAATAAGCTTCTGCATAAGTAGGATCTACTTCAATTGTCTTTTTGTAGTATTCAATAGCCTTATCATAATCCTTCATATTGTGGTAAAGATATCCTTTTACGTACAGATAGAATGTATTATTGGGGTCTTTAGCTAACATTTCATCAGCGAATTGCATGGCTTCATCGTATTTATTGTTATTGCTATAATAATCAATTAAATGACCGAAGAAGAATGAATGCTGAGGGTATTTTTGCAAACCTTCTTTTAATGAAGCAATCCACTTAACAGTATCGCCTTGTGCTTTTAAAGCTGTAGAGATGAACTCCATAGCATACTGACCTACTTCTTTGTCGTTCTGTGCATAAGGAGCATATTTCAGAACACTGGGATAATCCTCCATCTTTGCTGCTGCCAAGCTTGCATAATAAGCAATCTGAGCTAAGAGTGTATCTGTCTGCAAGAAGTTTTCCTTTTCAAACATCGGATTCTGAGCAATTTCAATATAAGTTCCAAAGAAATCTAATGCTTCTTTGTTCTTCTCTAAGTTATAATATTGAATACCGCCATTGATCAAGTTTGGGCGTTCTGCTACAATAGCAGCAGCATTGGGTTTTCTGTACTTGTTCTTGATTTTTCCCTTTTCATTTGGAACCTGTGCGAGTTCATCGCACTTAAGGTAGTATTTGCACATATTCAATGCGCTATTATATACCTTAAGAGTATCATAAGGTTTTCTTAAATAGGCATTTTCCATCTGTTTTTCATTAATCCTTTTCTGAATAAAACCTGCTACATCCCAAGTATCGGCATTATCCTTTGTTTCAGGATTAGTCAAGGCTTGATTGATGAGCTGCTCGGCCTTATTAAAGTCCGGATTCACTTCATTTGCAATGCTTTTAGCTTCTTTCACAGTCTTTTCTTGAGCGAAAGTGAAGCCTGCAGCGAGCAATAAAATCACTGAAAATAATACTCTTTTCATGATAGTTGTAAAATTAAAATTAATATTATGTCTATTCTTCATCTTCATTATTGACTTTATTATCAGAGTTATAGTCTTCCTCCTCTCCTTCTACCTCATTTATAGTGGGAATTGGAGAATTTTCATCATCAACAGGAATTTCATCTTCCATACTTTCTGATGTAACCTTACATACTGAACCGATCTCATCATTTCTCTTTTCAAGATTGATCAGACGAACACCTTGGGTAGCACGACCCATAATACGGACATCAGCAACTTTCAGACGAATGGTGATACCAGATTTATTGATAATCATCAAGTCATTATCATCTGTTACAGACTTAATTGTTACCAATTTACCTGTTTTATCGGTGATATTCATCGTCTTAACACCCTTACCGCCACGATTAGTCTTACGGTAGTCTTCGATATCAGAACGTTTGCCATAGCCTTGTTCAGAAACTACCATAATGGTTTCTGCTTCAGGATCTTTGATGCAAATCATTCCAACAACTTCATCTTGCCCGTCTTCGTCAAGCGTCATACCACGCACACCGGTTGCAGTACGTCCCATAACGCGTACAGCACTTTCGTGGAAACGAATGGCACGTCCGTTACGATTGGCAATGATAATTTCGTTGTCACCGTTAGTCATACGTACTTCGATAACGCGGTCGTCCTCACGGATAGTAATGGCGTTTACACCATTCTGGCGAGGGCGGGAATACTGTTCAAGTAATGTCTTCTTGATAACACCATTCTTGGTACAGAATAAGACATAATGGCTGTTGATGAAGTCTGTGTCAGAAAGGTTCTTCACACGCAGATATGCATTTACAGCATCGTCTGAATCAATATTCAGCAAGTTTTGGATGGCACGTCCCTTGGAATTCTTGGTACCTTCAGGGATTTCATATACTTTGAGCCAATAGCACTTACCCTTTTGAGTAAAGAACATCATGGTATTGTGCATGGTTGCCGGATATATGTGTTCAATGAAGTCTGCATCGCGGGTATCTGTACCCTTGGAGCCTACTCCACCACGGTTTTGAGCACGGAACTCACTCAACGGAGTACGTTTAATATAGCCCATATGAGAAATGGTAATAATCATTTCGTCATCTGCATAGAAATCTTCCGGATTGAATTCTTCGGATGAGTAAACAATTTCAGAACGACGTTCATCTCCGTATTTTGCTTTTACTTCAATTAATTCATCAGTAATAACTTTGCGGCAAAGTTCGTCATTCGAAAGAATTTCTTCGTAATAAGCAATCATCTTCATTACTTCTTCATATTCAGCATGAAGCTGATCCTGCATCAGTCCGGTCAATTGGCGCAAACGCATTTCTACGATGGCACGAGACTGAATTTCTGTTAATTGGAAGCGTTCTATCAAGCCGGCAATAGCGTCATTAGGTGTCTTTGCAGCACGGATGATACGGATTACTTCATCGATATTATCTGATGCTATGATTAATCCTTCCAATATATGAGCGCGTTCTTTAGCCTTACGCAAGTCATATTGAGTACGACGGATAACTACCTCATGGCGATGTTCTACGAAGTACTTAATCATGTCTTTCAGATTCAGCAAACGAGGACGCCCGTGTACCAATGCTACGTTGTTCACACTGAAAGAAGTCTGTAACAACGTCATCTTATAGAGTTTATTCAAGACTACGCTGGCGTTGGCATCACGTTTGATATCAATCACAATACGCATACCTTCACGGTCAGACTCATCATTGGCATTGGAGATACCTTCTATCTTCTTATCATTGGCTAAATCAGCAATATTCTTGATCAGTTCCGCCTTATTGACACCATACGGGATTTCCGTGATGACAATTTTGTCATGTGTAGAACTGGTTTCAATTTCTGCTCTTGCACGCATGATAACGCGACCGCGACCTGTAAGATATGCCTCGCGTACGCCACTCATACCATATATATATCCTCCTGTTGGGAAATCGGGAGCTTTCACATAGTTCATCAACTCCTCTATCTCGATATCGTTGTTCTCGATGTATGCGATGCAAGCATCAATAACCTCTGAAAGGTTGTGTGTCGGCATATTGGTTGCCATACCTACAGCAATACCAGATGCACCGTTTACCAAAAGGTTTGGAATACGGGTAGGCATAACGGTAGGCTCCTGCAAAGAATCGTCGAAGTTGCTCTGCATATCAACGGTTTCTTTGTCGAGGTCTTGCATCATATCTTCACCAATCTTGCGCAAGCGACACTCGGTGTAACGCATAGCTGCTGCGCTATCGCCGTCTACCGAACCATAGTTACCCTGGCCATCTACCACCATGTAACGCATTGCCCAAGGCTGTGCCATACGAACTAATGCACCGTAAACGGAAGAGTCACCATGCGGGTGATACTTACCCAATACTTCACCTACAACTCTGGCTGATTTTTTATAAGGTTTATCAGACGTATTTCCCAGTCCCATCATTCCGAAGAGAATTCTACGGTGGACAGGCTTAAAACCATCTCTAACATCCGGAAGGGCACGCGAAACGATGACCGACATGGAGTAGTCAATGTACGATGACTTCATTTCCTCCTCGATGTTAATCTTTATAATTCTGTCTTGTTCAAGCATTTAAAAAGATTATTAATTATACATACTTTGGTTCATGAAAAACCACGCTAAAGTACTGCTTTTTTACGATATACAAAAGTTTTCGCCCATAAACTTTATTTCAGAACCATTCTCTCACCTACTTTGTTCTTATAATATATAAATAAGGTATTAATAAGGGGCTTTTTCCCAAGAATGAAAGCACTTTAGTATGATACTGGTGAACGGATATTAAACTGTGGCACGGGTTTTGTATATAAATAATAAATAAAACGATGAAATACGTACTGGAAATTATAAATGCGTATCTTTGTATTAAGTAACACCTTAGAATAAGGAAGGAGAATATTAAGTATGAATAATCAGTTTTCACAAAGAGTTTCTGACATTATCACTTACAGCAAGGAGGAAGCTAACCGGCTGAAAAATAGATATATCGGTCCGGAGCATCTTCTACTCGGCATGTTGCGAGACGGCGGAGGGAAAGCTATAGAAATATTGCAGAAACTGGATATAGACCTAAACAGGGTTAAGAAACGGCTGGAAGGTTTTTTAAAAGAGATTGAAGATGATAACTTGTTGCCCGATGCAGACATTCCATTGTCTCCGATGGCAGCTAAGATATTGAAAATGTGTATACTCGAGGCTCGTCTGCTGAAGAGTGCCACTGCTGATACTGAACATGTATTACTGGCTATCTTGAAAGACGGTAATAATTTGGCCGCTACGGTATTGGAAGAAAATAATATAGATTATAAGTCAGTGTTCGAACAGCTTTCCATGAAAGCCAGCCCTAACGCAGGTATGGGATTTACGGAGGATGATGACGAGGAAGAAGATGAAATGAATATGTCTTCACGCTCTTCTCAAAGTGGTAGTTCACAGTCTTCTACGCAAACTGCGTCTAAGAAACCATCCAATGATACTCCGGTATTGGATAACTTTGGTATGGATATGACCCGGGCTGCGGAAGAAGGTAGACTGGATCCTGTGGTAGGCCGTGAACGTGAAATCGAGCGGTTGGCTCAGATATTGAGCCGTCGTAAGAAGAATAACCCGGTATTGATAGGTGAACCTGGTGTAGGTAAATCAGCTATTGTAGAGGGATTAGCATTACGTATTGTTCAGAAGAAAGTATCCCGTATTCTGTTTGATAAACGTGTGGTAATGCTTGATATGGCTTCTGTAGTAGCCGGAACTAAGTATCGCGGACAGTTTGAGGAGCGTATTCGTTCTATCATTAATGAGTTACAGAAAAATCCGAATGTAATTCTGTTTATTGACGAGATTCACACGATTGTGGGTGCCGGAGCAGCTGCCGGTTCTATGGATGCTGCCAATATGCTGAAACCTGCATTGGCACGTGGTGAAATACAATGTATAGGTGCCACTACCCTTGATGAATACCGGAAGAATATAGAAAAAGACGGTGCTTTGGAACGCCGTTTCCAGAAAGTGATTGTTGAACCGACCACTGCTGAGGAAACGCTCCAGATATTGAAGAATATTAAAGAGAAGTACGAAGACCATCATAATGTGACTTATACGGATGAAGCGCTGGAAGCATGTGTCAAGTTGACAGACCGCTACATTACTGACCGTAATTTCCCGGATAAGGCTATTGATGCTTTGGACGAAGCCGGTTCGCGCGTCCATCTGACAAACATTACTGTTCCGAAACTGATTGAAGAAGCCAGCCAACAAAAGGCGGATGCAGTGAAATCGCAAAATTTCGAACTTGCTGCCAGCTTCCGTGATCACGAGAAAGAGTTTTCTGCTCGTCTGGAAGAGATGAAGGCTGAATGGGAAGCTCGCTTAAAAGATGATCGCCAGATAGTTGGTGAGGAGGAAATTGCGAATGTGGTTTCTATGATGTCCGGTGTGCCTGTACAGCGTATGGCGCAGGCTGAAGGTATCAAGTTGGCGGGTATGAAAGAAGAGTTGCAAGCTAAAGTTATAGCTCAGGACCCGGCTATTGAAAAGGTGACGAAAGCAATTCTGCGTAGTCGTGTAGGATTGAAAGATCCTAACCGTCCTATCGGAACATTCTTGTTCCTGGGGCCTACGGGTGTGGGTAAAACTCACTTGGCGAAACAGTTGGCGAAATATATGTTTGGCTCTGCCGATGCGCTGATACGTGTGGATATGAGTGAATATATGGAGAAGTTTACCGTTTCTCGTCTTGTTGGCGCACCTCCGGGATACGTAGGATACGAAGAAGGCGGACAGTTGACAGAGAAAGTGCGCCGTAAACCTTACTCTATCGTATTGTTGGACGAGATTGAGAAAGCTCATCCGGATGTATTCAACATCTTGTTACAACTGATGGATGAAGGTCGTCTGACTGACAGTTATGGCAGAACTGTAGACTTCAAGAATACAGTGGTTATCATGACTTCAAACATTGGTACACGTCAATTGAAAGACTTCGGTCGTGGTGTAGGTTTTGCCGCCCAGAATCGTACGGATGATAAAGAATATTCACGTGGCGTGATACAAAAGGCTTTGAATAAGTCGTTTGCCCCTGAGTTTCTGAACCGTGTCGACGAGATTATTACTTTCGACCAGCTTTCGCTGGATGCTATCGAAAAGATTATCGATATCGAGTTGAAAGGCTTGTATGAGCGCATAGAATCTCTTGGATATAAGCTTGTTGTTGATGATAAAGCCAAGACATTCATGGCATCTAAAGGATACGATGTGCAGTTTGGTGCCCGCCCGTTGAAGCGTGCCATCCAGACTTATTTGGAAGATGGACTTTCGGAATTGATTATTTCTTCCGAATTGCAGACGAGTGATACGATTTCTGTCTCTTTGAACGAAGAAAAAGGAGAACTGGACATCAAGAAAGCATAAAAATGAAGTCTTCTTAGAAGATGATAAACAGTCAAAATGTCAGTCCTTATGGGCTGGCATTTTTTTTGCATTATACTTGCCAAACGATTAAATATATAAACTTAAAAATATAAATCATAAGTAGTATGCAAAAAGGAAATATTGGGGTAACTACCGAAAACATTTTCCCCGTTATCAAAAAGTTCTTGTACAGCGATCATGAAATTTTTCTCCGCGAGTTAGTTTCTAATGCCGTAGATGCTACGCAGAAGTTGAAAACCTTAGCCTCTATTGGCGAGTTTAAAGGTGAGGTTGGCGATTTGACCGTACATGTGTCTTTAGGAAAAGATACAATTACTGTTTCAGACCGTGGTATTGGTTTGACTGCCGAAGAAATCGATAAATATATCAACCAAATTGCCTTTTCAGGTGCCAACGATTTCCTGGAGAAGTATAAGAATGATGCTAATGCAATTATCGGTCACTTCGGTTTAGGCTTTTATTCAGCTTTCATGGTGGCTAAGAAAGTGGAAATAATCACGAAATCCCATAAAGAAGGTGCTCAAGCAGTGAAATGGAGTTGCGATGGTAGTCCGGAGTTCACCATTGAGAACATAGATAAAGCTGACCGTGGTACAGATATAGTACTTTACATTGACGATGAAAGCAAAGAATTCCTGGAAGAAGCCCGCATCTCTTCTCTGTTGAAGAAATATTGTAGTTTTCTTCCCATACCTATTGCTTTTGGTAAAAAGAAAGACTGGAAAGATGGAAAACAGGTTGAAACAGACGAAGATAACATCATCAATGACAGTAATCCGTTGTGGACATTGAAGCCCAGCGAACTGAAGGATGAAGATTATAAGAAGTTCTATCGTGACCTGTATCCGATGTCTGATGAACCTCTGTTCTGGATACATCTGAATGTAGATTATCCGTTCCATCTGACAGGTATCCTCTACTTCCCGAAAGTAAAGAGCAATATCGAACTGAATAAGAATAAGATACAGCTTTATAGCAACCAGGTATACGTTACGGATTCAGTAGAAGGTATCGTACCTGACTTTCTGACACTGTTGCATGGTGTGCTCGATTCTCCGGATATTCCGTTGAATGTATCCCGTTCTTATCTGCAGAGCGACTCTAACGTGAAGAAGATTTCGACATATATCACAAAGAAAGTATCTGATCGTCTGCAATCTATCTTTAAAAATGATCGCAAACAGTTTGAGGAAAAGTGGAATGACCTGAAGATTTTCATCAATTACGGAATGCTTACTCAGGAAGACTTCTATGACAGAGCAAAAGATTTTGCCCTTTTCACCGATACGGATGGTAAATGCTATACATTTGAAGAGTATCAGAAGCTGATCAAAGATAATCAGACTGATAAAGATGGCAATTTGATCTATCTGTATGCTAATCATAAAGATGAGCAATTCAGCTACATCGAGGCTGCTAAGAATAAGGGATACAATGTGTTGCTGATGGATGGTCAACTGGACATTGCTGTAGTAAGCATGTTGGAGCAAAAGTTTGAGAAATCTCGCTTTACCCGTGTAGATAGTGATGTTATCGATAATCTGATTATCAAAGAAGATAAGAAAGGTGAAACTCTGGAAGCAGGCAAACAAGAAGCTCTTTCTGCTGTGTTCAAGAGCCAGTTGCCTAAGCTGGAAAAGGTTGAGTTTAATATCACTGCGCAGGCTTTGGGTGAAAACTCTTCTCCTGTGATGATTACTCAAAGTGAATATATGCGCCGTATGAAAGAAATGGCTAATATTCAGGCAGGTATGAGTTTCTAT